>JAABUM010000063.1_pt1 | contig 264180 bp, 229 predicted proteins | sample 5559161 | NCBI WGS metagenome assembly JAABUM01 (sample SAMN10711868, study PRJNA513369) | rock metagenome | isolation source: Antarctica rocks | place: Antarctica: Victoria Land, Siegfried Peak nord
ATCTTATTAGAAAGAGACGAGTTGATTTCCTATATAGGTTTCAGCCCTAGATAGAAAGGTTGATTTTCTAATAGATAATCTAGGAAGGAGGAAGAAAGGAGGTCGAGAGATATTAGAAGTAGGCGGTTCAGGCGGCTATATTAAGGTTCTCGCGGCTAACTAACCCTCCCGCGCGAGTAGAAGGCTAGCTGAGATATTCCTACGTCTAGCTCTTACCTTAATCTTATAATCCTAATATAATTTTTTCCTATAGAAATTCTATAGATATTTTAGCTCTAGGATATATTTAAGTCTTCGGAGAATCTAATTATATATATATATAGCTATATTTAGCGTAGATATCCTACTTATCCTACGTCTAAGGATAGTATACTAAGGAAGTACTAGAAGAATCTCTACTAGATAGTATTTACTTAATAACTTTCTTATATATTACCCGATATAACTACTTCTTTTTTCTAATTTTTTCTAATTTTAAACTCTATCTAATCTATATATAGTATCTAACTTAAATCTAGTAATCTTATATAGTATCTCTAGTAATTTAGATAATTATTAGTTTTTATTATAGAGATCTAAGCTAACTCTATCCGTTCTAGCTAAAAATTAGCTTACTAGATAGCCTAAGCTTAGCTCTATATCCCTATATACTTTTTATATATTTCACTTCTATATATAGTTAAAGGAACGAGCGAGAGAAGATAAGCTCGTACTAGTAGTAGATTACCCGTCGAGGCCGGAATATCAAGAAAATCCTAGTATTCCGAAAATTATATAAAGTCGAGACTAAGTCTAATAAGGTAGGTAAGTAGGTTAATTTATAGGGCTAAGCAAGGGCTTTCTAACGGTGTACTTTTCCTAGAAATCGGTTAGAGTTCGAGCCGCATTTTATTTAGAAATAGAAAATTAAATGAAATGCGATTAAATCTTTAGTACCATTTAAATGAAATGCGGTTATAGTTCATTTATCCCTATAAGATAGAGTCTCTCTTATCTCTATATTACGGTACTAGTAGTAGGCCTTTAGTTCCCGTTTAGCCCTTTACGTTATATCCTTATAAGCTGAGTTCTAAAAGGACCTTACCTTACTAGACGACTTCGCTTATAGAATATATTCCTATATAATAGCCTGGAACCTATCTAGTATCTACCCTAGGTACTCGTCCGCCTCGCCGGTAGATCTAATCTAGGGGAGCCCTAGAGAAAGTCTAAGCTACTAGGCCCTATTCCTTATATTTATAGCGACCTCCTTATCTTTAAGTATCTTCTACGCCCTCCTCTAGACTAGGGTTTAGCTCTCCTAGCTCTATTTAAATTCCGTGTATACCGGGAGGTAGTTAGATCTATACTAGAGGTCTGCCCTTAGGCCGTAGTTTCGGAGTACGTTAGTAGTACCCTCGGTAGTAAAGACTAGGTCGATTACCGACTTCAGACGTCTCCCCCGTTATATTACTATACCCTTTAGTAGGGCGACTTCTATATTATATTTACTCGTTTCGCCTAGTAATATATCTATTATAACGTAGTATATACTTCTCCCTTTATTATTCTACTAAGGATAGTAGAGATTAAAGTCCCTAAGGAGGATATATTCCCCTAGCCTCTTTAAGGCCTCCGCTATTAGAGGGATTATTATTAGGCCGTCCTTTAACTTATACGTTATTAGAGAGGGGTTATAGATATTATATATCTAGATATTATCCGCTTATATTCCCTATTACCCTTTCTTAAGGCTAACTTTTAGCGAGTAGTAGTCGCCGCTTAAGAAGTCTACCTCCTAGCTCTTTATATTAACTCTTTTATTAATATAAAAGTATACCTAAGTATTCTCCTTAACTCTATAAACTAGGTGGAACCTATTATAAGATAGGTCGTACGTCGACTTAGTCCTTAAGTTAGTTTATAACTCTTATATTACTAAGATATCTATTTACTAGACTTTAATATCTTCTAGGAGTAGCGTTTATACGCCGTCCTTTTCTTTTTATACGTTATACTATAGGATCTTAAGCGGTTACCCTATTATAAAGTCGGTATAAGGCTAGAGTCTACTACTATTTAGTCGTCTATAGCCTAAGCGCCCCCCTAGGTAATTAGTACTCCCTAGGGTAGCGGGAGGACCTATTATCCTACCTCCTTTCAGGCTATTTAGACTATTATAATTAGCCGCCCTCTTTATTAAAGAGGGGCTAGGTCTAGTAATTCCCTTTCTACTTATACCGGTAACTTCCTCTTCCTTAATATACCTTAGACTATCCTGAAACTATCTACGTCTATCTCCTCTTTACTGCGGGTATTAGTTCCCCGTAAGCCCTACGTATTATAAAACGCCGGCCTAGTCCGACGTCTTTATACTACTTTCTAGTACTCTCTTCGCCTAACTAGGTAGTCCTTACTCTAGGCCTTATAGCCTCCTCTATAAGTAGCGTATATTATTACTCCTTCGCCCGTAATATAATCCGCTAAGTTATAGCTACTTATATAATAGCCGTACCTCTTCTCCCTTTAATACTCTCGCGTAAAGTATTTATATCTATAGTAGTTAAAGTATTATCTTATCTCTACTCCTTACTCCTATCTCTTATAAACTAAGAGACTACTACTAAGAGCTATCCCTCCTTAAACTAGGCGGTTCACCGCCTCCGGTATTACTACTCCGATAATTAGGGTTAAGTAGGTCTTCTTACTCCTATCCTACCTTAGTCTCGCCGTATATTTCGCCTACTTAAAACTAGTAAAGTTAGTATTTAGGTAGGTAATAATATTATCCTCCCTAATTCTCGCTAGCCCCTTCTCCTTTTCCTTTTTATTAAGGAGGTTTATATACGCCCCTTTAGCCGCTACGTAGAAGGTCTTCCTTACTACTTTTACTAAAGGGTAGGCTACGCTCGCCTACTCTTATATTCTCTTAAGGGCCTTACGCCCTTTAACCGTCACCGTCTATAGTACTACGTCCGTTATACCCCTAGTATAAGTACCGACGATATTCTTTATAACTATATTTACTAGGTTAATAAAGCTTTTAATAAGCTCCTCCTTTTTTATCTAACTCGCTTTTTTATAGCCTTCTTTATCTCCGAATCGTACTACTACTTCCCTTATCCTCTAAACGTCTAATTACTTAAGTAGCTAGCTACCTTACGCCCCCTCTAGGCCCGGTCTTATCCTCGGGCCCGGGCTTTACTAGGACCTAGTCCCTATACTAGCCCTAGCTACCTAGGCCTATAACCCTCTACTATACCCTACTAACGCGTTTCTATCCCTCCCCGTTTTTTCTAGACGCGTTTCTAGCTTAGTAATACGTACTTCCGTAGCCTTAAAGCCTCCTATTATAATATAAAGGGTAACCTAGGTGACACCTTATATCGCCTCTATTATCTCCCTGAACTAGAGACTCTAGATTACCTAGATTATATCCCTTGCTTTTATAATAGACTCTATAACATTTTAACCTTCCTAGCCTTATCTCCCTTACTCTTTTTCCCTAATTTCCGGGGACTTTAGTAGTATTAGGGGTCTTATTATCGCGACCCCAAGAGTATTACCTCTTACTTCCCTCCTACTACTACTTCTACTACCTCCTCCGTCCCCTTCTCCCCTCTCGTCTCCTTCCTATAAGTTTGTATATAACGCCTAGTATATTACTTATAATCTTTACGCGTATACTTATTCACCCGTTATTACTACTATTTTTTATTTTCTTATAGTTATTAATAAGTATATAAAGATTAAAAGACTTATATAAAGATATATAAGTATAGATTTAAAAAAGAAATAACTTTATAAAATAAATAACTAATAAGAAAAGGAGAAATAGCCCTTAATTAAAGAAGAAAGATAAAGCTTACCTTCTTATAAAGAATTTAAAGGATATAAGACTAAGTAAAAAATTTAATTATATTAAAGTTAGACTATTTTTAATAATTAAAGAGAAAGGACTTATTAATAATAAATTATAACTTCTATCTAATATAAAAATCTATCTAGTATTCTATATTTTAATATTAAAATAAGTAGACTTTAATATCCCTTTATAAGAAACCTTTTATTTTAGAATAGAGGAAGAGAATAAATTTAAGGCTAAAAAGATTTTATTATAAAAAGGTTAGAGTTACTTAATAAAATAGAAAGGATATAAGGACTTAGAAAATACCTAGAAACTAGTTATAAATCTTATAAACTATTAAGAGCTCCTTTAATAGTATTATTAAACCTAGATATACTTTAAGTAATCTACTTAAATACTTTAAAGGAAAGAGTTATAAAACTCTTAAGCTTAATAAAAGTAGAAGATATAATAAGTACCTTTCTAACTTTACTAGCCTTCTTAAGTTCTTTTAAATACTCTAGCTCCTTAATATTATTAAGACCCTTATTAAATATCTATTATTTATACTCTTTTAAGAAATACTTCTATTAATAAAGATATTTTAATTTTATTTATTTCTAATAAGTAATTTTATTAGTAGCCTTTTAAACTACTTCTATTTCTATCTCTTTATACTTAAGCTTCTTTATAACCTTATTAATTTTAAAGAAACAAGTAACTAATATAATAGTTTTATATTATTTTCCTAGTTAAATATACTCTATATACCTCTAAGAGAGAGAAGATACCTAATACTCCTTTTAAGATCTTATATATTATAAATATAATACTATTATAACTACTCCCTTATAAGTAACTTAATCTAATAACTTAATATAATATTATTAAGGCTAAGATAATATAGATACTTATTTAACCTTTAAAATAAAGGTTTAAGAAAGGAGGGGTAATATTAAAACCTTAGTATATAAGCCTTAGTAGATATTATAAGTACTTACTAAAATTAAATATACCTTAATATAATAAGTTAAGTAATTACTTATTATAATTACTCTAATTAATATAAAATAATTATAGTAAATAAAGTAATTACTTATTAAGTTACTCTAGTTAATATAAGTTAAGTATTAGTAATTAGTATAAATATAGACTTTCTTATATCTATATAAATAATATTACTTTCCCTTAAAAAAAAGCTTTATACTTAACTTATATTATTTACTAGACTAATCTCCTAGATACTAAATATAATTCTATACTAGACTAGTTTAATATAAAGCCTAATTACCTCCTCTTTAATACTTCTCTTTATAAGATTAACTAACTAATTACTATTAATTTTTTAAAGACTAGGGGTTATAATACTTTTATCTACTTCTACCTCTTTAATATTTTTTAACTCTCTTTTAACTATCTTATACTTTTATCTTTTTAAGGTAGAGACTTCTTTATTATATTATATAAAGTAAGCTAGAGCTTTATTAGCCTTCCTTTTCTTCTCTTCCTTCTATTTATAAATCCTAGCCTAGTAAGTAGGAGAAAATAGTATAAGATTATAATTATAACCCTTATAAGTATATTTAATATAATAGTTAGATAAACTACTAACTTTATATTTCTTTAAATTATATATATTCTTATAATTCTAATATATATATATTAGATTAATAGGATTAAAGGATTAAACTAATTATTAATAGTAAAGCTTAGATAATAAATAGTATCTATTAGTAGGTATTATTATAAGATTTTTAGAATAAAAACTATTAGAGAGGAATCTAATATTAGAATTAATATTAGTTAGTCCTTATATTATACTTAATTAAAGTATTCCCTATTATAATTTAAGTAGATTACTAGATTATAATAGTAATTAGTTAAACTACTTAATTATTAGATTATAATAATAAATAGTTAAATTATAATTACTAGATTAATAAAGTAACTAGTTAAATTATACCTCTTAGTAGAATTTTATATATCTATATAAATAGTAATATTTCTACTTAGATAAGAGCTTTGTATTTAACTTATATTACCTATTAGACTAATCTCCTAGATATTAAATATAATTCTATACTAGACTAGTTTAATATAAAGTCTACTTACCTTCTCTTTAATACTCCTCTTTATAAGATTAACTAACTAGAGACTAGGGGTTATAATACTACAGGCTATTAGATTTATACTCTTAGAGTAGCTACTTATAATTAGAATTAGTATAATAGAACTAGAATAGTTACCTTATTAGCTACTAGTATATCTATAGTAATAGATATAAAAGATAAGGACTAGGGGTTTAACTTCCCTAACCTATAATAGTTTAGAGTTTACTAGTCTATAAAATACCTAGAAATATTTTTTTTAGACATGCTATTCTACCTTAGGCAGCCGATCGTTTTATTCTACAGGTTACTGTAAATAATATCCAAAGCTTTGGAGATATAGTTGAGAGGATTGAAAAATCACGTGCATAATTACGCAAGCTGCTGTCATAGAAGGACTCTACGTAGATTATTCATCAATCTACAAAAATCTCTATAGTTCTCTTGTCTTACTCTATGTCTCTATTCTTCGACCCCAATAACCTAGGCTCAATATCTTGACACCACGCTCTCCCCGTATCAAAACCCCCAACGTTTTTCCTTCTCGACAAATTGTCCACCACGAGCGTAACCGTATTCGGCCTTCATCTTTCAAAGAGAGCTGGAGTCTGTGGTGTTGTATCGATGGAGTCTTGGCTATCTTGAAAGACAAGTAAGATAGACTATCCTACCTACTCAAGCTTCTTAACCAACTTCACAGGCCCGACATACTTATGTCTCGGCCTGCCTAGATTATAACCCCAACTCAGCACCAATACGCCCGCGAAGATGACGATACTCCAGTTCATGTTTTGCAGCGTCGGGCTCCTCGCCGGAGGAAAGCAAACCATTACAAAGCTCAGCATAAGGAACAAGAGAGACAGAACATTGATTGTCAGTCCGTATCTACCGAGAGAGAAATAGCACTTCAAGAGCGGACGGCCTTTGATGCGCAGCAAGGTCATGGAGCCGATGGAGACCATGTAGGAGGATAAGAGAGCGACTGTGCCGAGGGCGGTGAGCTGGTTGAAGGCGATGGTTGAGCCGAAGGAGATGCTGATGAGGAGGATGGAGAAGACTGTGGTGGCGAGGATGGCGTTGAGGGGGATGTCACAGCCAGGGCGGACCTGGGGGAGCAAGAAAGTTAGTTGTGCGCGTTGAGATGAGGGGAGATTTGCCTTTTCGAGGAAAGTGTGAAAGGGGACGCCTTGGTCGCGGGCAAAGGAGAAGAGCTGGCGGGAGGCGGTGGCCATATTTGTGACAGCGCAGAATTGCGATAGGATAAGGAGAATGGACGTCATTGTGGTTGCGCCTCGGGGAGTTGCGTTGTAAAATACCTACACTTGGGTATCGATAGTGATTCTTCAGACCAGGGAATTTTGACATACCTGAATGAAAGGATATCCGGTCGGAGTCTGAAGGACATCCTGGAGATTGCCGAGGCAGAAGCACAGGGTGACGAGCATGATGAACCCTAACGCTCCGTTGAAAAACAAGGACGCAATCATGATCCTTGGAATTGTCTTCGAAGCACTGCGCACTTCCTCGGCCATGTGCACTGCCGCGTCAGGACCGATAAGAGCCAACTGCGGGCTTAGTATACCGACTAGAGTGGCAAGACCAGTGCTATGCCAATCACCGCCGTCGTTGAATGTTGTGAACACATCTCGAGCAGACGAACGGGGAGCCAGGACCCAAAGAGGCACGAGAATGGCGACGAAGCCAAAGATGTGAAGGAGAAGGATGACACCTTCGATCGAGGGTAGGTGTCGGGCAAGGATGGTGTTTATAACCAGGGAGAAGAATACCAAGGCAATGGCTATGAGGGTTCCATGCCATCGGTGAGGAACGTAGTCGGGATGATTGAGCACGATCAGGCCTTGAATCTCGGTGCCGGCCAGATAGCAACCTGCCGCGGAGCCGGCTTGCCATCCAAGCACGCAAAGCCAGCCTGTTCAGTAGTCAACGACGATTCCGAAGCAACTACAAGCTACTCAGACCAGTCATGTAGCTGACGAATTTCTGGGCACCCGGAGATGCGAACTGATCGGACATCAGCGATAGTGGTCCAGAGGACTGCGAGGACACATGATACCTCTGATACCCAGTGGTATTGTCCACCGGCCGTCGGGGCCCTTTTGCGATGATTAGATCTTGTGCATTTCAATAGCTAGGGACAATAGACACATTGATGCCATTTCAGCCATTGATAACACAGCCAACCCAAAGCCAATGAAGGTGATAATATAGATATAAATTGCACCTGCGGTGCCACCATTGGTCAAACCAAACGTGGCTGTTCTAGGACATTGGGTTCAGTGGGTAGGCTTCCATGGGTGCGAGATTGTGCCTACGCCGTTACAGTCTCCCACGAACTCATCAGGATCATGGAGAATCCGAGGATCGAATAATAGCCGAAGTTGCGCTGGATACATCAGTGATGGAAATGATTTGACTTGACAAAGCCATACCCGAAGCGATTGGATTTTGCCCATGCGTGCCATGTCGAGCACATCATGCCCTGTACCGTTCTTCTCGACGACGAGGTCGTCTTCGGGCGTGTAGACGACATCAACAACTGTTCGAGGATGCACGGAGGTCTTGTCGCCAATGAGACCTTCCATGTTGCGATTAATTGCTACACAAAATCGAGGAAGGGAAATCGTGGAATACTGAGGGGCACGCTGTACACTCGGCTTTACAAGGCGGTCCTGCTTGTCTTAAATTCGAAAGTAGTCTATTCTGAGACTAATTAATGAATGGAGTCTATAACTCGATAAGAAAGAGTGGATAATAGGAGCTGACGCGCTAGCTTACCTGCATCGAGAAGAGGAGAAACCTCACTACTACATGTAACAGCTGCATTAGTCGGAAAGCGATCCCATGCATGATAAGGGCCTCCCGCCAAGACCTCTCTTGACCTCTTTTAGCCAATTTTAGTATACATTCGTACGTGAAATCCTTCTAGCCATGCCACTCCGCCCAGCCTGCGCAGACGACCTCTCAGCCATCACAGCCACCTACGCCGCCGCCTTCTACGATGAAGAGTTCGTAGGCGCGTTAATGCATCCGCAGCGCCAAGCTTATCCCCAGGACTACCATCGCTACTGGGAGGACAACGTCACGGAGTGGTACTGGGATTACAGTCACCAGCTTATGGTGACATATACCATTGAGCAAACAGGCGAGGATAAGCGGGAAGTCGTGACAGGTGTTGGCGATTGGATACGGCACGGTCAAGGCTGGGAGGGCTATTGGGGGGTTTGGGGGAAGTGGGATCCGCGTGAGTCGATGCCTCTTATCGTTCGGCCATTGTATAATATTCGTCATTCGAGTGAATGACTATAACGACCTGAGAAGGCGTCAGTGTTGATCTAATGTAGGCAACATGATCAAGCGACTTTTCATGCTCCGTCACCGCATTCTCTCTTACTGGCGTCCCAACCGCGCCGCGAACCCTTCAATCCAGGATATGATACCCATGGTCTTCACCCGCATAAATCACCTATGGTCAGGCAGACGCGCGACCGGGTGGTATTTAAATTACCTCGCTGTCCACCCTGCTCACCAGAATCAAAGTTTTGGCAGAGTGCTAGCGACTTGGGGAGTTAAGCGGGCAAAGGACGAAAATGTTGCAGCGAGCGTTATCAGCGCTTTGGGTAAGGATAGATTCTATCGGAGGTGTGGTTTTGAGATTCTCGGTGGGCGGGTGTCGGATGGGGAGGATAACCCGATGAAAGGCAAGACGGAGGGGGGTTCGGTGCTATTCTGCGATCCAATGGACGAGTAAAGCTTAAGACTGATCTTATAATACTTTGTGATGATGCTATCAATTGTACGCAAATACCTCAGGTCTGAATACACTAGGACGCCATCAGTCAAGCTCTCGGTAGTGCATAGACAGTCTTACCCAGGTGAACGCCCAAGTCCTCCATGCTCGTGGTCTGACGATGCTTATCCACATTGTTCGGTAGCAAGCTATTGTAATGATGAGGCACTCCATCGCTTTGCCCAAGAAAGCGTCACTTCTCTATTTCCTGGACCATGCTGCCTACAGTCTTCTGCTTCTTCTGAGGAAAGCCGCTCGCCTTGCCATCAGCGCTCATGTATGCCGCAGCGGCCTTCTTGGTCGCGTGTTCGTTACGTACACAAGCATGAATCGATTGGCGTAGTTGCAGCTTCTTGTTGAACCGAGCACTGCTTATGCCGCCCCACTCCATGATGTTGTGTAACTTACTACGAATGGCGGTCCGACTATCCTCGTCATTCAGAGCAAGTGATGCAATCCTATTCATGTGGAAGAAACCTGGCTCCTTAGGCCCTTTCCCCTCGTACCAATTGACCCAGATCTCTGCGATCTTTGGCGTGAGTGTGACAGAAAAGATGAAGCAGTCCTCGTCTGGGCCCTGAATGTTGACCGGATCTCCTATCAATTCATGCAACTTTCGCTCTGCATGCACGATCGTTGCACCACCTCGCTGTGCTTGGTTTTCCGCTTCCGCCTGTGACCCAGTGTCGGGCTTTCCCTCGATGATGAGGAACGCATGATTCATGGATGGCACGATTCCAAGCAGAGCTGCGATATAATCAGGCATGATAGCATCTTCCAATGAAGGGAAATTTTCTTTCCTGATTCCGAAAGTAAAGTCCGGTTTGGGATTTGTCATGCCAGCTACCTTTGCCAGGAGCTTTGCGATCTCAATCTCGGAATCTTTGTTGCATGAGTTGGGGACCAGGGTCTTGAGAAACTCGGGATCTACCGATTCTACTATTCCTTCTTCCATGAGGAAGTCCCTGTACTCCAGGTATTCTCTCTTCCCAAACAATTGTCTCTCTACGTCACCGAAGTCCGTTTCTCTCTTCAGGTGGTAGCCATCTTTCATGAGCAACGGGAAAATCTTTCGCAAAAATGTGGCCTCATTAGAACGCTCATAGCAATCAAGGTACTCCTCGAATTTCTTGTGAGATTCCGGTCTCATTGGAGAGTCTCGATTCACACCAACGATGCTCATTATCTTGTCTTTGAAGAGAGGATATCTATTGAAGGCAACTCGATCATTGTGCATCAAGTGCTTTTCGGTCATCATCTGCCCAACAGTCTCTGCATCCTTCAAATCTTTGAATCCTGCCACAGATTTGCTCGAAGTGCTCCGGTTGGTAGGGGTTTTTGGCTGGCCGCTCAAATTCGGAGTATATTTGCTTGAGGGTGAATTAGATTGAGTCATACTGGCCGACGTAGATTGTGATACTTTCCGCCTCTTGTTTGACGAACGTTTGTCGCCTAAGAATTCTGACGGCAGAGAGTCCGAATCGCGACGGCGCTTATATTTATATACGGCTGACCTTGCCGGACAAAGCTGGAAGCATAAACTGTATTGAGATGTAGAGGGACTCGTGGCTGGGGTATCGATGTGTTTGATCCACTCAAGGATCGAGGTGCAGTCACTGCGGGTCGATTTCTCCGCTACAAGGGTATATTCTTCGTCCGTGCCGACGTGACTCATTCCAAAGGAGATATTATACGTAGTGTGAAGAGTTGTGGTACTGGTAGGTGCTGAATATGCTCTTTGTTGATGGATGGTATTATGCATCGTGAGGTTGGGTACCTCTATAGCGGATCCAGATAGGAAATTGGCGTTTCGGGACTAGTCCTGGCGGAGCTTAGCGTGGCATCAGTTGCCCAGCAACGCTCTTGTCGACAACACTAGGTGTTACTGACTATTTTCCCACAAAATCTCCACATTTCCAGCTATAGAATGAGGCCTTCAAGAAGGGCTTACTCAACAAACACAGTGAGAGTCGCTCCGCTCCGCTGACAGTTACGGGGCTCCTCACTACCGTCTCCTTTCTCTGGTCGCTTACAACACACTACTACAGCAGATACACTATCTGCACCCATTACCATGGCGACTTCAGATTCTCTGTTTCTCCCGAGAACACCGGCCCCCTCTTACCTCCCATCCCTAGATCTCAATGAGCACAAAACCATCGCTTTCAAACACCCCGGCTATCCCGACGATTTTGGGCAGAATGTCCTTCTACGTCTCCAAGCATACGATGACATAAGAGGGGGCATCTATCATGGAACTGCGCTCGTTATATGTGGCATATTGGCTGGGAATCAATGGGTTGGATACCTTACGACCGAAAGAGACGATGATGAATCTGGGCTGAGCACAGTACATCTGGAAGATGATAGTGTCTTGCTACATCATGAATACTACTTCTACCTCCCTGGATATCCTAGAGATGCGGAGCCCTATACCGTATACCGCTCATTTAGGGATTGGACCTTCCCTCATAACCATCTTCCTCCTCAGTTCGGCGAAGATACACCTACGCGGAAGACCTGCCAGCGGAGGTCGGCCCCTCCATCAGCATCCAGGTTTAGCGTCGCCATTGTCAATCGCGACATCAGCTGCCGCCTTACCGACGCCGCAGACTACGTCCAGGCCGCCCACATATGTCCTTCCAATGAAAACCCCTGGTTCGGTGATAATGATATGAGTCGATACAATGAAAACCAGGCATTGCAGTTACAATGGGCTATTGATGATGTATCCAACGGGCTTGTTCTTCGTCCAGATCTACACAAAGCCTTTGACGATCGAAAATTCGCGATCGTTCCCAAACAGGATCGCTGGGTGGCTCATTTTTTTGGGCGTACAAACAAACTTGGGGCTCTCTACCAGAATCAAATCATAGATATACCAGACGAAGTACATCCTGCCTTCTTGCTTGCAAGGCTGGCGTGGACTATCTTTCCACTGATTGGCAACTTCTTGAATGTAGGAGTCAAGAGGGTCCTCACAATTCGAGTCAAAGAGGATACTATCAAGGAGGTTACTGGCTATCATACCGAAGGAGATATTCACCGCTTCGGTGAAGCATCAAAGCCATCGTCAAGGCGGGGAAGCGAGAGCCCTCGAAAGAGCCAAAGCCCGACCAAGCGGCGGGCACCAACTGATTGTGACACCCAAGCCCTTGTCGGAGACATACCAACAAAGCGCCAATGTGTTACCTCCGCAATGGATGCTCCGAAAGATGCTGCCATCGAGGCTGGCGATGCGGATACTTGCACTGTAATTGCACAGCCCTTAGAATCGCACGCCTCGTTGCCTGCACCACGCCCTTGGGATCTGGCGTCAGACTTTAACGATTCTGACCACAGCCTTCTCAGTCGTAACTCTCTTGATTTTGCGCTTCCCACACGTGAAGACGACTCCGAGTTTGTTCGGGAGACCAAGAAATTTAATCGCCACATTGTGTCCTTGAAGCGGGAGTGGCTTCTTTCACAGCGTCCAAAGGATCCCTCCCTATACTGTTGCAACTATGAGCAGGCTGAGCGGAACGCCGGAAAGCGCTCGTATGGACAAGGAAGACCGCTCTGCTGGCGGTGTCTTGGGTATGAGTACCAGGAACCTCTGATCGATGCTGCGGGAAACAGTCTCAGCACAGGTGCATAAGGGTTTTGATTTGGGCGTGTCGGTGTTGAATCAACCGAGGTTGAGGAAAAGCGATTAGTGCATGCGTTATATGACTTTACGGTTGGACGACCTCATGAAGACGGCAGATTCCATTCTTAGATACCCTGTTTAAACTGCGCTATGTGCAGTATCACTACAACAACATGGATTGGATATGATAGCTCATATTCGGGAAGCCTTCAACTTATCGACGGTTCTACGTAGACTACCCTGCAACCAACAAATATACAGAGTTGTATATCTAGGGTCTAACTCCTAAGTATAGCAACTAAGATAGTAATCCATGCTGGTAATACTTTTATCTGGTCACCTGATAGGCTTTCCGCAGAATTCATCGATTCTGGTGATTGATTGATACGTTTGATACTTACTCATATTATTCCGGAGTCCGACTGAAAGTCTTGCAGGACTCTCGGAACAGTACCGCACGCCTTCTTCAGATGACTCGCGCGCTACCGTATCAACATCCATTTTACCTCCGATATCAACCTTCTGAGGCAAATGAACGGACTCTTTCCGGTTGTACTAGAGGATTGCAGGGCGGAAAGGACCGAGAATTATACTGAGCTTAGCTCTAGCTCCCGCTGCCATGCGGCTCTTGCCGTCGTTGTCCGCAACCTTGTTCGTTTTCAACCCCCCACCTTTGCATCCCATAAATTCACCCCATATTCTATCCGCAATTGAGGGCGCAGCGATGCGATCCGAACGGGAAATTGTCAGATACTGCGGTGATTCGCTTCTAGTGCTGTCCTGTCAGAGTTCCAGTGGTGTTCATCAAGTGACTTTGCAATGGTAAGGCCTTGAGACAATTAATCGTTTGAGTGGCGACCTCGGCAGTTTCGCCATTTACTTTCATCGAAAAATGGTGAGCGAAGTGTGGTGTCGGCAATGGAAGTCACACATTGATAAATCCCTCTGCATCTATGTACCGTGGTCTCATTGGCAATCTTCCTTAGCCCTAAGGCGTTCTTCGGTATCACACCATGTAATCAGATTCGGTGACCTACCATTGTCCGTCCTGTCCGTCCATCCAACCGAACCCTTCTCTACTGCGCTGTTTTGGACTGCCGTATATTACTGTTGTATCGGATCTCCCGGCAATAGGACTGACGGAACCTGACGGAAGCTCATGCACCTCCTGTATGCATGACCTGTCCAGGGACTATGGTTCCCTGAATAACAACAGGGACGAACCTCTTGACCACATGGGAGACGTGCAAGTGCCTAGCCTGATGTTAATCTATTATCGTTCAGTTTTTGTCGGGATTGATATTCAGTTAGAACACTCATCGCTCGATTAGGGATTATCTTTACAATCTTGAGTGAGTCGCTATTACCCCGCCCTTGTTACTATGCATGTACAGAAGGCAAATCCAATGTCTCATGCACGCCTTCCGTCGATGCCGAAGACTAGTGCGTCACTCGATAGCAAAGATCAGACCACCTGTTGAAGCATATATAAAGCTCACTGCAATATTACACTTCTATCAATCTCCATTAATGCACAAGAATATCATCCTCACATCGAAAATGACTGACAAGTCAAACACTGCGCAGCGAGTAGACTACGGTCGCAGGCTGATACCAACCTTGATCGATGACTATGCTCGGTCAAATCCAGACTACGTGTTCGCTCGGATTCCAAAGTCGATAGACTTCGCAGACGGCCTCGACGATATCACTATCAGTACATTCGCTCGAGCGATCAACGAGGTAGCCCACCGTATCGAGTCCATGCTTGGAAAGAGTACCAAATTTGACACAATTGCGTACATTGGCCCGAGTGAGACATCTAAGATCAGTGTTTAAGAATTCCTGGCTGATGGGGTTTAGCGGACCTTCGATACTTTGTTATTGCCAATGCGGCCTCGAAAGTTGGATACAAGGTCAGCCCGCTCCCACATGATTTCAAAGCCAGGTATTCTGAACGTCGCTAGACACTGCTGCCGTCCCCTCGCAACAGCATCGAAGGTCTCCTGTCTCTCCTCGAATCCACCAAATGCAATTTTCTAGCCAGCGCTCCTGAATCGAAAGTCGATCATATCCTTGAGAAGCGAAAAATGCAGCATCAAGTCATCAAAACATTCGATGACTGGCTGGCAACGGAACCCGCTGCCCACTATCCATACACAAAATCATTTGAAGAGGCGGCTTATGACCCATTCATCGTGATTCACACATCGGGATCTACTGGTTTACCCAAACCCGTTACACTCACTCACGGCGGATTGGCCACTGTGGATGCGCAACATCTGATGCCTCCTTCAAACGGTTACTCTGCGCAGCTTAGTCTTTCAGAAGCTCAGGGTCCAGAGACTGTATTCAGTGCACTTCCCCCATTCCATGTAAGCCGTCCACTTCATCGTCCTCATCTGTTCATCGCATGTACTGACTGGAGGCGAAGGTAGCTGGAATACTAGGAGCGCTTACGATCCCCCTGTACTATTATCAGACAATAGTCTGGCCACCTGCCGGTCGACCAATTAGTGCAGATATGGTCGATAACCTCTTGGAGAGCGTCAAAGTGGACGCTTGCTTTCTAGCCCCTTCGGTGTTAGAGGAAATCAGTCAATCGCCTTCTTCTCTAGAGAAATTGCGCGGGCTGAAGTACGTCCAATTCGGTGGAGGTCAGGCTTACGCATATTCACCGTTCGCCTTTGATAATACTGACTCAAATCCAGGGCCCCTTGCAGAAGTTGCTGGAAATACTGTCTCACATTACACCACAGTTCGCAATGTTATGGGTTCTTCGGAGGCAACTGTACTCCCAATCTTTGATAAAGAACCAGAGGACTGGATGTACTTTCACTTTGATCCTCACATGAAAGGTGTAGAATTTCGAGAGATAGACAACGGACTTTATGAGCAGAGTCTTGTACGCCATTCATCTACTGACCCCTATCACTCAACCTGGTATACTTTTCCAGACCAGCAAGAGTACGTGCCAAAAGATCTTTTCACGAAGCATCCCTCGAAGCCAAATCTATGGCACTATGAGGGTAGATCGGACGACTTGCTTGTGTTTTCGAACGGGGAAAAGTTTGCTCCCGGCGGAACGGAAGCGACTCTGCACTCGCATCCCGATGTCAATCGTGTTCTTGTGTTTGGCCAGGCCCGATTCGAGCCAGGCGCATTGATCGAGCTCAAAGATAAGAGCCCAACGTCAGACCGCGTGAAAAAAGAGATCATCGGCAGCCTTACACCATGGATTGTCGAAGCCAACAAGACTGCTCCTGGATATGCAAAGCTTCGAGCAGATCACATCATCTTTACGACACCGGAAAAATCAATAGTCATGACGGACAAAGGGACCATCAAGCGCGCTGCGACATTGAAAGCATTCAAGCCAGAAATTGATCAGCTTTACACGGACGCCGAGACTTCCGCCACTTCCTCCACAGCTGCTCAGCTAGACGCCAGGGACTCGAACGCTCTCACACAACGGTTGCAAGAAATGCTAGCGGCAGCTTTGAACATAGGAGACCTCGCACCAGATCAAGACCTATTCGCTGCAGGGATGGACTCTTTGCAGGTTATAAACCTCGTGCGACTACTCAAGTCTGCCCTCGCAAGCCAGGATGGAGGAGTTGCTTCCCAACTCATAACATCAAAAATCATCTATTCCAACCCCACAGCCAAAGGATTAGGCCTTACTCTCCACAAACTTCAACATGGACTCGGTGTGGTCTCCGAGGATGTCGACAGACATCGGATAGAGAACATGGAGCACATGCTCGCAAAGTATTCAAGGGGTTTAATGAAAGCAACAGCCAGAGATAGCGAATTCAAGGACAACGCGGCTACTATAGCTCTTACTGGCAGCACAGGATCGCTGGGATCGTATCTTCTGGATGCCCTTCTCACCTCTAAGCAAGTGTCCAAGATCATTTGTCTCAATCGAGGGGCTCATGGAGATGGGAAGCAGAAAAGGGTGAACGAATCGCGAAGCTTGATTAGCCAGTGGGGAGACAAGGTCATATTCTTAACGACAGATTTAAGCAAGCCACGCCTCGGCTTGAGCTCCCAAGATTACGATCTTCTTCTCAAAGATTGTTCTTTCATAATTCGTGAGTTTTTCAAGAGCGCCCTGCACTTTCCACAGACTGACCTAGACATCACAAAGATAATCAATGGCAGGTTGACTTCAATCTCAGCCTTGAATCATTCGAACCGCACGTAGCCGGCGTCCGCGCATTGATCGATCTTTCGAGCAGCTCCGAAAAGAAACCTCCGATCTTATTCACATCTAGCATTTCTACTCTAGGTAATTGGCCGACGAAGCATCCAGGAAAAATGGTGCCTGAGAAGTCCTTCCACGACTTCACCATCCCTTTAGCGATGGGATACGCAGAGTCCAAATACATAGCGGAGTTACTGCTCGAAGCTGCAGTGAAGGAAAGCGGAATATCAGCTGTCATCTGTCGCGTGGGGCAACTTGCGGGTCCAGTATTTAAAGGAGGAATGTGGAATAAGCAAGAGTGGCTGCCGAGTGTAAGTATCTCAGACCTTATTTGCCACCAGCACGACACGATCTGAAAATACTGATCGATACTTGGCGATTAAGCTCGTAGCAAGCTCCAAGTACCTTGGCAAGATCCCGTCGAACCTACCAAGCCAAGACTCCGTCCCATGGCTCCCCGTCGACATGACAGCCAGCATCATCACCGAGCTCGTGCTCTCCAACATATCCAACTCGCACGCCACGTCCACCTCCATCGGGCTCAAACACTACAACCTCGTCAATCCCAGCGAGGGTAGCTGGTCCTCCCTAGTCCCATCCATCAAGAACTATTTCTCATCTACCAACGCAAACCAAAAGCTCGAGCATGTAAGCTTCCAAGCATGGCTCGAAGCGCTACAAGCCAGCGCGACGCAAACAGACGAAGTGAGGAAGAATCCGGGTGTGAAGATTCTAGACTTCTACGAGGGTATGAATGGGGGCGGTGATGAGGCGAGATTGGAGACGGAGCAGACTGTCGCTACCAGTCGGGTCATGCGGGATATGACTGCTGTGGGGCCGGAGTGGATGGAGACTTGGTTGCGCCAGTGGGGTTACTAGATAGATGACATTTGATGGTGGCTGGACAGAAATGGACATGGTACATGACTTTACGACTTTCTTCAATTCGAAACATTATAACTATCAAGTGCTCATTCCCAATGATCATTATGCAATCTTCGGATCGATTTGAACAACGAAGGATCATAGATACCAATTGAGATGCATCACGAAATTACTCATGATCTCATGTCACGTTACCTCCAACTTCTTCCACTCATCACCACCAAGCACGAACGCCAAGTTCACAAATCATAGGACTAGGTAGTGATCATTTCCAACATTTATTTACACTGGGCAATTCAATAAGTTTGCCTACTGGAACAACGGGACTAGTGGCATCTGTAGGATGTATGATCGGCAGCGGACACCTCCAGTTCCAGGACATTTTGTCGGAAGATGAGAAGGACTGGACTAAAGTGTTTCGGTCTCGATGCAGGAAAGCTGTCAGAACTTGACAGAGATATAGTATATAGGATATAAGTCGAGTGAATACGGAGTGGCTAGCTGCCAAGCTTTCATTACGGGTATCCGACTAGAATAGGAATAGGAATACCTATAGAATACGAAAATGTCGGGTTGATTCCGCGTTTTCAAACCAACCTAGCGCCTTCTCCTATTATGAGTAACCTAAGGTACCTTACTTTCACAGAAATGCTACCTTTTTTCACCAAAGTCAATCTCAGCAGGATCATTACTGTGTTTGTCACGCTCCTTCTATTCTCAGCACGTACCACAGCATGGGTCTTGCCCTTCTCCTCTGAATCTTCTAGCTCGCTGGAAGAACAGGACAGGTGGCTCTCCACGCCTTCGGAAGTTATCGAGCGAGACTTTCATCCCAGATCTACGCCCATAGATAGCAGCGGCAATGGCAAGGAAGCTCGCGTGTTGATACTGACCCCGCTAAAAGACGCGTCTCTGCATCTACACCATCACTTCGCCCTGCTAAGAAATCTCACATATCCTCACCATCTCATTGATCTGGGTTTCATCATTGGAGACACCGTCGATGACACCCGGTCTGTCCTTGATGCCGAGCTCAACAACGTAGAGAGCGGTAAGCAAGCCTCTGTCTTCAACAGATGCACTATCGTCCTTAAAGACCTTGGCGATGTTGCCTCGCAGGATGTAGCTGCAAGACATGGATTTGCAGCGCAAGTCGACCGACGGAAGAAGATTGCTGTCGTGCGAAATACACTGCTGCAGAAAACGCTGCAGCCAGAACATGAGTGGGTCTACTGGAGGGACGTGGATGTTGCGGAGAGCCCCAGCCATATTTTGGAGGATTTCATAGCCCATGACAAAGATGTTCTTGTTCCCAGTATGCTAATCTCATTCCTCACGCGGAGACCTAGCAACTGCTAACAACGACCAGATGTCTGGTTTCGTCGCCAGGAAAAGGGTCATCTGCTCGAAGGTGGATGTAAGATTACCTCAGTCGCTGACAGGATCTCGCTAATGATGCCCTGATCGCATTAGATGACTACAACTCCTGGCAAGAAACCCCTCAAAGCGAGGCTTTCAGGGACCGTCTAGATACAGAGGTTATAGTGTTTGAAGGTACCCTTCACTTCCCTACCTTCGCACCTGTACTAAATGAATAGGTTATTCGCAATTCAAAACCCACCGCCGGCATATGGCCAAATTCGGCGATTGGCGTAACGATCCCGCTCTGGAGATTCCTCTTGATGGCGTCGGAGGAGTCAGCCTTCTGGTACGAGCAGAAGTCCATCGGAAAGGTACTCCCCTCAGTAGCCCAGGCTCTCATCGCAGTCCTCCCTTCTCACTAACTCATGACTGCTCAACCAGGTATCGACTTTCCCATCAAACCGGTGGACCATCAGATCGAAACGGAAGGGTTTGCAAAATTGGCAAAGATCGCCGGCTACGGGGTTTATGGTCTGCCAAATTACGTCGTCTGGCATTTCGATACTTCGGAGAAGGAAGGCAACCTGCATGAGACGCCGGTATGGCTGTGGCCGTTGGTGCTGTTTCTGGCTGTCGTGACGATGTTGGTGGGTCTCACGTATAGGAAGTGGATTTTGTATCACGTACCGGCGTTACGAGTACTTGACCATGCCAGGTCGGCGAAGGTGCGGCAGTATTAGTAAATGGCTTGGAGAGGAAGCTGGGCTTTATTTATGTATATGAACGTCTGCGTACTCCGGAGGACCTGCGCTTTTTTAAATCTAGGAGCTCTTGGACCTTCAGGCCTTCCCTCGGTGGTCACGCTTGGTCTGTATGCGCTAGGACTCTCTTCATGCGGAGAATACAGTAGAAGCGAACGTCACCCCTCGAATCTCGAGTGAGAAACCACTCTTGGTTGGAGAGCCCATCTGTCCCCTACGATTCATCGAACTAAAAGCCTTCAAGGTTCTCATTCCTCGGTGCTAGAACTACTCCTGAAACCTGAAGCGTGAAGAATGCGGCTTACGCTATCACCTGAGTGCAAAAGATTGGATCCCTACGATGTTTATCTTGATAGCTATCCCCATCGACAACACAGCTATCGCGACGAACCATTGCACCTAGAAGAGTGGATAATGTATGCACCGAAGGAGAGTAACTTCCCGAAATGGACGTCGCAAGTTGGACATGCCAAGTGCAGAACCTCTCATGCAATCTTGTAGTCTTCCAAAGCCCTGATGGAAGTAGGAATTTCTCGTTTGCTGACATCGATCCGTTATCGATTTCTTGGTCTCGTATGTGGCTGTAAGAACGTCAAAACATCAGGGGACTCTTTAAATTAGCGCAGATTCCAGAGCACAGGACAGCCTGTACCGTAAGCCGTCCGTCTGCACAGTTGTCGATGAGTATAGAATGACGATAGTGCGCACGTGATTGAGTCCGTCACCTGCACCCAATCAGGCGCGGTCCTTCTCCCAAGATCTTTCGGACAGTAGGGAGCTAGTTATACAGATATCAGCAGAGATTCAACGTCCCACCACCTCTGCTACAACACGTCAAATTATGCGCTGCATCCAGCTTGTGTCAACAATCGGATGGCCCCGCCAACTGATGTCTAGCCCACAGGCACCTACGCACTTGGCAGGCACTCCCCAGCACACACGGCGGAGGTCGAGAGGCAAAGGAATTGGAGGTCTTTAGGACCTAGTTGGTGGTGCTTGAGCTGACCCTGACTACCGTTTGGACAGCAGTGTCTGCTACCATCTGCGGCTCGTATCGTCCTACTCTAGTCTGCAATTCATCCACCTACGGAACCTCCCAGCAGCCATTCCTCGATCTTGGGAGACCTCCGCCCTGCCCCAGCTACGCCTTCGTGTACGTGAGATGTGATGGATACTAAGAGGTGGCTGTGCTGAGCAAAATCGCAATGACCGATGCGTGAAAAGTCGGAGACGCAGTGGGATGAGGGAAGCTAGGGATATACGGAGCAAGTCCTGCAGATGTGCAAGGGCAGAACCATGGTTGTGGCGCGAACACACCAGGACGGGCGAGCACAACCAGTTTTGTCAACGAGAAGGGACAATACCCGTCATCATGACCCCCTAGGTTGAGCATGATCATAACCAAGCAAGCCGGCCGAGCATGGCCCTACACCTCAAATCTGCAACGCGTTAGATGAAAAGAGTAGGTCATTGGCATTGCCCTTAGCATGACGCCCCCTGACAGCCAGATCTGTGGCTTTGTTATGTCATGACCGACTCTTGGCACATAGGACTTGGGCTTGCGTTCTTGAGCTGTCGTTGATCGTCTTGCAGTCCTTGCAAAGAGCCAACGATGATTGGAGCTGAAAGGTGTCTGGAGCCTGCCGGCCAGTCAGATACCTCTCCATGACAGATTACCCCAAGCAGCTATTGATTGCGCTGATGGCGCAGAGTCGAATCCGCTGGATTTAAGATCATTCAAGCAATGCTCTGAGCTTGGACAGCCCTTAGCTTCTGTGTACCAGATCACCTCTGCGTGAATTCCGTTACGGTATCATCTCTCATATTAGAGCGTCGCTGGTCTCAGCATATATCATGTCTGCAAACACCCTGACTGCGCAATACCACATCCAGGGTATTTTGAGAGAGAACATGTCTTTCGACATCGGCAATAGATCGCTGTAGAAACATCAGCTCATCTCTTACACCCTGACTCTTCGTGCAGCAGAAAAGTATGGTCACACCTCAGTAAGCAAACCACTTTCCGCAAAATCGCACCATCGCAAATCATACAGTGTATTCACTCATTTACATTGAACATCAAGATTCGCGTTGGATCATTTCGATCTGGATTCACTTTGCAGAATCGCACTTTACGTAGTGAAGTCCAGTCTCCGTGGCTATATGAGGTCTTGTTTCTCCATCTCTCCTAAATGCCTTACGTACATCAGACTTTGGGCATCTACCCGCAAACATTGCCGAACAGCCATATCCTACCACCAAAGCAAGCAGGCACCTCAAGTCACTACAAGTGCCTGAAGGTTTTGCCCTTGCACATGCAATCATAATCCTCACCCTCTTTCCTGCTGAACCCTTGACTTTGCTCCTACCAATCCATAAGTATTTCGTGCAAGAACGTATTCCTTTGGACTACCTCAGGCTCATCACGATCAGAGACAACTCCTTCACACATACGAGCCTGGTACCGTCTTTGAGGGCCGCTGCTCAATTCCACATTCCTCGTAGGTGTCTCCCGGATTCGGTAATTTGAAAGCCAAAAAGTGCGGTTTATAGCCACTCTTGCCTCGCTCTTAGGCCGTTTTATTATGATATCCTTCACGATCCCCTCTGCATGAGTCCTTGTCCGCCATCGCCGAAGTCTCACTTTTCTCACATCGAGCTGACATCGCACAGCGAGGGCCACCAGTGATTATCGCATGCGGCTTCCGTCACAAGCACTAAACAACATGGCCGCTACCTCAGAACAGAGCCGCTATGCGCAATCTGTAATGAGCTTCATGGAATTATGTGCCGACATTCACCCTTGCTTGCGGAAAACTATTGCAAAGAGCAAGGTATTCCATACATTTGTCCTCGAGCTTGCTCAAGAGGGCTCCGCTGAGAATGTCGCAATACTAAGAAAGTCCCACGAAAAGTGTGCTGCGGCTTATACGCAAGTCCTCGAAGAAAAGAGGGCCGAGGTAAAGCGGAAGCTGTCCAAGGAATTCCTCACCGTCAGCAAACGCACGAAGCTGTCCCATCCTTCAGACGAAGATCTCCAAGAGACTTTAAAGGCCAAAGCTCACATTATATTCGTAAGTCGTCCTCGGTGGGTTGGGTAGTAATGACTGAATGGCTGCTTTAGGAGCGTTCTTCGCCTGCAAACGAACACAGTACCGGCCATGCCGCTGAAAAGGGCACTCCATCGTCGACAACCAACTCAAACGATTCATCTGACATTCCAGATCCGAAGGCCTCACTCATACAAAGCGCTTGTTCTAGGGCTACAACCCAACAGGACGAAGTGCACATCGGTACCTTGGACACCGAGAATATATATGAATCATCAAAATCCAGCGGGAGTGACACTATCGCGGTGGAGACCCCACCTCTGGCTGCCATACAGGAAGAAGGCTCTTATGCATCTCCTCCCGCTGGGTTGGTTGAAACCGCGGCGCACATTGTTCAACCCCTCACGAGCGTGCAAAGGCCCGAAGACAAAAGTGTGACTTCGGCCAGTATAATTACCCCTTCCGATGATTACGCAAGCACACAGATTGCCGAGAATATGGGTCAAACCGCCATCTCTTACGGCGCTGCTAACGACAAAATAGTCACGGATGATGCTAGGCTCATATCGGATCTTGAACGAAGGAATGCGAAAGAGATTGGAATCACCATGGGCTCACCTGCCGTTCTGGCGCTTATCAGGGTTGATTGCCTTTCGTGGCAGGGATGGCATGACTACAAGCATAGGAAAAGCAACCTCGACGATATTTTCAATATATGCACCCGTTTCAATTTTGACATCGTCAAGCACAAGCTACTACGATATCTGACTAGTCGGCCTGCACCAACAAGCAGCGACACGCCAGCCACACCTATACCCTCTACCTGGAACATGTCTAAAACGGTAGACATTGTCAATGCTCTCCAGATCATTGGCAGTAATGATAAGCACGCCAAAATCCACCGCGCGTACGCTCAAATGAAACTCTTTGCCATGGTGAATGCGAATACGACCAGCGCCATCGTGGTGAAAGGTACTGGCAAACATATTTCCGAACGTCTCATCTATCTCGAGGTTCTGGCGAGGCGAGAAGCCGCAACCGACTCAATGCAGGAAAGCATGGAAAAACAATACGTTGCTGCTTATTCCGCTGGCAAGAGGTGGAGCGAGCTGGTGGAATGGTTCGGCGGAATTGGAAGCATTCTCATCATCGTCACCCTAGGTACGTAATCATTCCATCCATCATCAACACACTAACGTTGCCCCCAGATATCGGAAGCTCATACGTAGAGTCTGGGTGGAATGAATTTCAGCGAGCTTGCTTCGAACACATCGCCGAAGACCTTTGGAGTATTAAGAAGTTGGTCAAGAAAATGGGAGACGGTGTTTTGGAGCAATACTGTCGCTTCGGCAATCTCACGGACGACCTTAGAGATGAGATCAGGAGGGTCGAAGGCTACTGCTAGGGCACTCTCTGAGTGATGCTTCGTCGAATCAATGGAAGGTGGTGACGGGAATATGATGCGAACAATAGGGTATGGTGATAGATGATGGTTCCAATCACCTGCAACGGCCGGTATACAGCAGCTTATACATGGGCATCTGTACGTTCGAGACCATGTATTCTTCTACCAAGTCTTCGGCCTCATATGATGACACCCTACAGCTCTGTAGCTGCAGCAATCTATCATTGGTCATGATAAGTATGGATAGAGGCGGATGAGAGAGGCAAAGTATCCTTATACTACCTATTACAGATGATAGACCCTATGATGATCTCTTTTAATATGCGTGATTAGTGACCCGCAAAGTTTTAGCATTTATTGCAATCGATCGATCTCAACCCGTACATAAAATAGGCTGACCTTACGTGGACCTGTCAATACTCTCGCTCTATGAACGCTAGGGAACTCTGGACACGTCTTATCGTCGGCCAGACATCTCACCATTGTCAATTACATCGCTGATCTAAGGTGTTGACAACTCTTCATTTATCTGTTGCAAAAGTTGATATCTACTATCACTGTGCTACAAAATATATCAAGTATGTTACTTTGCAAGAAATAACAGCACCTTACTACCGAGAAATCCCAAAGCATCATAGCATCGCAGTGATATATACATTGCCATCGACATTTAATACAACATAGTATCCCTATCGAAGAGACACACTTTAATCTTCACCATATCCATCATCCCTAATCTCATGAAAACCCCAAACACAGTTTCCTAGCCCGGTATATCTTCTTAAGAAGGGACGCGGCTGCAATAGCCTTCGCTACAACCTCTCCACTTGAATTAGAGGCGCGTATGTTGTGGAGTAGGTAGATCAAGCTACTACCCCCATCATTTAAACTCTCACCTAGTTGAAAATGTGGATCGTAAAGGATGTAAAGTTTTACAGAGTGATGCCAAGATATGTGATAAGACGGAAGATCACGTGATCCTTATCCAATAGAACCTCAAGTCACAGTGTGACACTTAGCAATTCTACCCTCTTGACCCACCAATCATGTAGAGACAGATAGCACGCCACCGTATTCATCTCAGCTGAACGTGACGTAACAAACCGCAGCACATAGCCTAGGCCACCTCAGCATAGGGGCTGAGCGTTAGAAAACAGGATATTTCCAGCTGCTAAGATGCCGTAAGGCTATCTCTATAGAGTCCAGAGAGATACCTTAAAAACAAAGTCCTTGAGCCGTTGAACATCATTCCAGTCTTGCTCTCGCAACATAAGGAAAAGACCAAGAAACTTTTACAACTCTGCGGCACTGTCAACGCCATTTCTCATGTCGACAGAGTCTTCGCAAGACGTTCGTGCTGGATGCTATATCGATTACAGTCGAAGATGGGGCTGGCGTAAGGCGATGTTGATAAGGACACCATATAGTTAAAGCTAATACCCCTTTCGCAGAGACTCAACGGCTATGTAGCAAATACAGCGCAACCCTGTGGACAAACTTTCTGGGTATCGTGGTAACAATCGCTCTCGCACGCGGCTTTCGATTGCTTCTCAAAGCTCGCGACTCGACAAACGTACTCGGTGGTGTCCGTGAAGGAGAAAGAGCCCGGACGGCGCCCGAGGCTATAGCGTTCCATAAACTTTCGGAGATGATACAATCTTGGAGAGAAGGCAGAATTCAGCTCGATGGCCCGAATGGCCCGCAGAATAGACCACCTGTTGCTCGGACTGTCTTGCTGGCTGTCCTGCTTATTGCGACATTTGCTGGCTTTCTTACGTGTGGTGTTGTCACGGCTTACCTGGCAACGGATAGCAAAGCTCTTTCGTCTAGTTCAAGGTGCGGACTGTACGTTCCAGCCCCGAATGGGTCGCAAGTTGAACACGCAATGGGCCCTTTCGCTTTCCAAGCACAATTGGACAGTTCCCAATTGGCGGAGAATTGCTACGATAAAGCGAGTGGAGCCGACGGGTGCAACTTTTTCGTACAGCAATCAATCCCTTACACGCATTCGGATGCTGCTTGTCCATTCCCGGACGGAATGTGCCATGAGAACATGTCGTCTGCCTCGCATTTCTCTACAGGTCCTATCGACGCTGCGGCAGTAGGTGTTCATGCACCTCAGACATTCGAGTTCCAGAGAAACACCACCTGCGTGCCCTTGAATGGAAATGAAACGTACATCTCCACGACGGGAACCAACGGGACTTACACCCATACCTACAACTATGGCTCTAGCAACGGCCTTCCGTTCACATGGCAAACGACGACCCACGATAGCAACCTTGAGTGGCAACCATACTACCTCGTTAAGTATATACCTCCATTGCCTTGTAGACAGGACCAAAGCTGATGACATCCACGTGCAGCACCGTCATGTCAGGACCTGCGTACGACCCTATACCAGCCCTGAGACCTCCAAAGGGTTCGACTCTCACACTGATATTCATCCATCCACAGAAGATCTCTTACCTCGTGCCAAGCGATGATCCTATCTTCCCCGCGCACACGGAGTTCTACATTGACTCTAGTGACAAGCCGCGTTGGCGGTACATGGGACCACACGCCTCTGTCCTCGCTTGCGTGGACACGACTCTCTGGCGAGATCCGAGTACCGGTTCGAATTGGCAGCCATATCTACCAGAACCTTCCTTCGTCATCGAAGACAGCCATACTCGAGGCGGCTTCCTGTTCATGGTCTACACTCTGTTGTGGTCCAACATCTATGACACCATCAACTATCGACTTGGCGGCGGACTGGCCGCACAAAAGCTGGTTCACGGATGGGAGTCTCTTCCACTAGCGAAAGAGCAGTGGAAAGTCGAAGCCAAGCAATTGTTTGAGACATCGCTTGCGCGTATCCAGATCGATGCTCGGAACATCGCCCAGGGTACTGCAGCTTCTTACCCCGGGCTACAGAGGCTCGAGGTGGAATCGGCGGTATGTGATGGTACTTTCCTGTTCATGAGCCAGGGTTGGCAGAACGTCAATGTCACAGGATCGATTTGGATCGGTGTCCTTGCCGTCATCTTCGTGGTCCTAGCGATGCCACTTTACGATGGCCGCCTTTTTGTACAATGGCTTTGGGTATTTGCCACCAAGACCGTTCCACGTTTCCTTCTAATCACGATTCCTCGGTTTCTCACGAAGAAGATCATGACAGTTTCTAGGAAAATATATGGATACTGGGAACGTACCACTCAAGCCGTTCGAAGGCTATTCGCATAAAGCGAATCAAGCTGTACTTATCGGGATAGAAGATAGTGCCAAACTGTACGTACGCCCATTACATGTGCCGTCATCTCTCACAAACTCCTGCTTAGGACCGACCGAGTCGACAGGAGCGCTTTGAGAATTTGGCGTATCATGGGTTCCAAAAGCGTATGTGTGTGTGTGTGTGTGTGTGTGTGTTGATCCTCCGCGGAGGATGCTAGTCGTCAGACATGTCTAGACGTACAGAATATCCCCTAGCAGGATAGGTAGCCCCCACTCGGCCTCACGGCCATGTCCGGTTGAGTACACTGTGGTGTAGTAAAGACATATAGAATGAGATATTTGTCGCAGGCCCAGCATAGATGATCTCTATAAAACGTACCGATCCTACCCAGAAGTAGAGTCACAGCCTAACATCTACTCATCTCCTAAGCTAGTCGCTTCATCCAGCGTTCACTAAAAGCAGTCTCGAAGTCAACAGGTTAACACTAAAATTCGGCCACTGACGACAAGAGCATCATACCTTATCTCTACAACGATCACCGCCGCCACTACGTTGTATTGCCCGCCATAATCCTCATCAATCACCCCCCTCCGCACCCCGCCATTCCATCTTGCTCATCCGTCACCGCTATCACTAGCTATATTCTGAGGTCGAGACATGCTATCCATATTACCATCGCCAGCGATAGCGGTAACACAAGGAGACGTGGTATACGGAGGCGACTCATATGTACCATCACAGATTTGATAAGATAAGGGCGCTAAACAGAAACGAGCTTTCCTGATGAAAAGCGTCCATCTTTCTTGCAAGCGTAGACCAACCTATCGAGAATACTATAACAATAGCATTTACCTATCAAGGACGATATCTCAGATTCCACCTCGAGCAAGCTGTTACACAGTAGAATTAAGCCAAGACCTACGAAACTCTATTCTTCGCTCATCCTCTTGGAAGGACTCATAGCTTGTGACAAGATCACCGTCCCTGCCGACCTCTCATCGAATATCTTGGGTGTTATAAGCTTCGAACAGCTGATGTTCTAACATTTTCGGCTCCTCTCTAGGCCGTAACATGCTGGCATAACTCTTTGACAGTTAGAGCTTCGGACATGATTTGTCTCACCTAGCAAACCACATCCTCGCTGCAGCACTTCGATGACGCGTTCGTGAAATATATAGAAGACGGACAGATCTCTGGTCGCTATCCCAAATCCTGGCAAGGCACTCGTCTCAACGGTCTCTACCGAGATCCATCCGAGACGAGTGCCAAAGTCGCCAGACTATGGGATACTGATGTTGCTGTGTACTATACGACTGTTTCGAGCTTCGCGACCTACATCGGTGCTGGATAAATCCAGTTTAGCAAGAGCCTGCAGCCTCAAGAGATCTTATGTGGTGAACAAGAATTGGATCTAATGTACAGAGGTGGTATATTGGGAAACCTCAACCTGGCTTCGTCGCAACTGCTGCTTCCTCTCGATTCCCCCTTTCCACATCAATACTACTTCCCAAGATCCCGATATGTGCAAACTCCGATGACTGGCTCGGTCTCGATCGTTCCCGCCGTACGTTCGAAAGTGGGGCCGGTGGTTCCGTCTCTGTGGTCGACGTCGGCCAAGTGGCCAGCGCATGGCCCACGACGGCTTGCGGATGTCGTACAGGATCTGGTTCTCTCGAGGATTGCGAGGAAAATTTGGCTTTGAAACTGGGTATTATCCGGTTGAAGAGGGGCTTATATGTTGGAAGGCAGACGCTGACGACGCCCATACCCATTTCGATGGCGGTCCAGATCTGGGCTGGGATGTCTTTCCCTGTTGCCGTTATGAGGACGGCGGGAATACTAATTTGACAGGCAGGGACTCACAACTGGAATCAATCCGACTCAGATGCTGGATGATAGTAGCGCGGTAGATGCTAGCAAAGCATACACTATGACATTCAGCCAAGCTCTCATCATTTTGGGGGTGAAAACTTGCAGGCCACCAAGCGCGAACATCGCCATCAGCTTCAGTTTCAGCTCGAGCGGCTGTTTGAGGCCCCATAGTAAAGGCATGGGGAGTATGAGGATGATGAAGTCCGTCAGAACATTGCAGATGGCGAAGATGATGACCGATACCTCGATAGGGAAACAATGGCGCTTGACTGTAGGATCCCACTGAGCGTTGGTAGGAACGCACTGGATCAGAGCGCCGAGACCCTGGACCGAGCTGTACAGGAAGATGAAAATGGCAACAACCCAGAGAACGATGTTGAGACGACGGCTGACGTAGAATACTCTGTGGTAAAGATAAAGCATGGAGGCTTTGATACAGAAGGTGGCCCCCTGGTATATCACTTCAACAGCAAGAAGAGTCTATCACGTCTCAATCCTGGATCTCTAAGCCGAATGGAATACGTACTCGAGTAAAACCTTTGTCGCTAGTCGTTGTGACTGTCGTCACGACACTGTGCCTTCCGGCACCGTATCGAATACCTGTATAAATACATTAATTACAAGACTAGACGGGGGATACAGGAGATAATGGCATACCGATCAATTGGCATGCAATTACAGCAGCTGAGAGGATCTATTCACCGATAGCGTTCCGTCAGTAAAAGGAGCTTGCCAAGTCATATCCGGGAGGTTTAAAGTAAGTCAAACGATATGCTTACAAGTCCAGCAACAATGAACCAGTCGTCATATTGATACTTGATCTTGCTCACCCACCGACAAAGGAACCTCGTCGCAACAGCCATGATGGCCAGACCGAGGAAAAGGATGTTGGACGCCAGTAGCGACCTCACCTGGCTGTCGTCATAATGTGCTCGCTCATACTGTAGCTCTGCTGCTGTCGGCACTGTAGCCATACAGACGGATTCCGGAAACCACGGCGTATTCCAAGTCAAAAGAGGTCCCTGGCGAAGGAGCGTCGTACTGCTATCAATGCATCCCAAGCTGGCCCCTTCTCAACACTAAGACTTCCAATCAGAAAGAATGTCGAAACGAAACGAAACGAAACGAAACGACGATTTTGCATGCAACATTCTACAAGAAACGAAAGAATAATCGATCTTCGGCAGAGGCTGAGGAGGTCTGGTCTTAGTTCGAGGTCCGAGGGCCCTGACCCTGGACATCGCGTGGGTGTTACGAAATCCTGTCAGTCGTAGTGTAACGACATCTCGCGCATTGTCCGAATTGTAGGTTCGGGAGGCGGGACCTTGTGGATACTACATCAGCGGCATCTGTGCCACCAAAGTCAAGGAGATTTGATGATAGGGGCGGCTGGTCGGTCTCGGTCTCGGCTCTTAGGCCTTTGGATACATTCATGTGTCCCACGCAATGGTCTTGTGATGACTTTGCAAAGATAGAGACAGACGAGCGTAGAGTTACTGCATGTTGGCACCGTGAGAATGATTGAAAATACTGTGTAAGGGACAGTGCATGGTGGATTGAAACTTTGAATGGAGCGCTAGAAAGCTCAGCAGGCACTAGGATCTAGACTAGTCTCGGAACACCCTAGTGCGTAATCGATACCAAGAGTAGTAAACGGGAAGAATCATCCAATCACAGAAATGCTAGCTGGGTTCCCCTCACATTAGGCCAAGGCTAATGTCATCTAGGCTAGATCATGTGTATCCAGCCCCAGATTGGCTAGTGCACCAGCCACCAAGCCTTGATAGGTTAGTCGCTCACAGACCTATTCTGTAGGAGGATTCAGGAAGGCACACTGCATGAACTCTCATCTTGAGACACGACGGAATCAAGCCACCCATTACGGGGTATACTACGGCGTTTGGAGCATTGAGCGAACCGTGGGGCAGATCTCTAGCCTCGCAAGCCGACATGTCATCAACCTCTGGCATCTATCAATAAGTCATGGAAGCAGTGGCCAGTACAATCGTGCATGCAGCGTACGACCACAACGATGGCGAACGAAGCTCGGACCAAGGCCTAACGATGTCCTCACAAGGAGGTCAGGTAGCTTGATGTCATGAAAAGCGACTGAGTGGGCCAATACATGACTCTTTCCAGGACTTGACAGTCACGCTCGCCAGTCAACATGTGAAGCAGATGGTATTGTTATGACGAACATGTTCCCATACACCATAGTACGTGTGGGCATCGCTGATTAGCTCTACATCTGGTCACCAAATAGCGCTCACCAACTCTTCCTACACCAATACATCCTCCAATCGCAACAAGCTGGAACGTGTATCATCCAGGCCCTCGTACCATCAATACCTTACCGAAGGCACCCGCCACCCTCGTGCATTCCGACCTAAAGCTACGTCTCAACCTTCTATATCTCACAAACTCCTACCGCTCCCCAACCACCTATCCTAAGCTTAAGATCCTACACAGACGCTACGAACATGGGAGAATATCCGCTACCAACGAGTCCATTGACGTCTCCTATGCCGATCAAACCGTTATTCCAGAAAGACAGCGGCTCATGATACGCCGATATCTTGTGTGCAGGGTCTCAACGCAGCCGGTCCGCGATGGTGCGAATGCCGTTTGACGAGGCTTTCTCACTGTCTATTGTTGGCATCTGAAACGCAAGCATCGATCTGATGGTATTGATCGGTAAAGGTTGAGTACGACCTGATTTCAAACAGGGCTAAGGTGGTGCCTAATTTCTACTACTTAACGACTTACGCACAAGCTGTCGCATATGCTCTCTAGTCCGGTTCGAGCAAGACTTGAGCCCGTCGCTTGTAGAACGAATGTTCAGTAATTGTGTTGAGGAATTCACGATACTGACCAGACCAGCCCGTGCTCCCCAACCTTTGGAAGTTCCAGTCTGGGTAATACTATCGCGTATAGCAGCATACTACGGTGGCCTTCGAGGAATGAATGGCCGATTCGATCTCAAACCACTTCCAGAAGACCCTTCCCAACCGCATATTGCGCGTCCAAGCCGCGAGTATTCGTCTTCACAAGTATCTGGAAATTCATCCTGACCCCCAAACCTGTTGCCTCAGCCCCATCATATTTCTGTAAAAATCTTTCAATCCCATCAAGCGCACTTTTCCAAGATCCCCACGACAGGCGCGGGCCCCCCGCTTCCGCAACGGGCTTAACCTTAAGATTCACACCTTCGTAGTCCCAGTTGTAAACCTGATGCTGTAAGGGTTCGTCTGGTGGGTGCCGGTAACATTCTGTGGCGGCGGAAGCGATAGCGTTCTGGATCCATCTCTCGTCACGCCTTTGGGTGAGATACCCGCCGAAGACAAGGATGATGGGGGAGTTGGGTATTTGGTAAGCCAAAGGGTCCGGTGGTGGATAAGGAGGAAGGGGGGCAGCGCTAGAGCGTCGGTCAGCGGAATGGGTCAGTCATGTAGGGCGCGGCCTTACCCGAGGTTGACGCCGGAAATGTTGAGAGGGAGTGTGAGATGAGAAGAGTTGACTGGGAGCGTAAGCGCGGTACCAGTGGCAGAGGACGACGAGAGTTGAAGAGGTGGAGCGGCGAGAATGCTGGTAGTTAGGCACAGGAGAGCTGCGATGCAGAACAAAGATCGAGTGGCCATTCTGGTAGGTGTGTTCGAGGAAGAAAATTGTCACGACGGAGACTTACCCAGTTCCAATCGCTAGCTGTTAACATTGCTGTAGCTGCAATTTGCACGCTCTTCCGCCGGTCTAGGCGACGTTCGTTGCGCTGACAGCCCAACGTTGTGTGAAGACGCAGTGCGGCACTTCTGCCGCATCGCTCCGACTGTCCTTCCTATAGATAGATCAGAAAACATCGGAAGCGCTCCGGCACAGGAAGCGAATACGCGTTGTAGAGGCGAAAGTCTAACGTGGTCGCGGAACTTCGTAGACGGTCGACGATATACGACTTTGCTTTCGCGGAAAAACAAAAAGGAAGGGTTAATAAGTGATCAAAACTTGCGTTATGAGACGAGTGGAAGCTCCTCCTCCAGACAAGACTGCTTGCTCAAACTTACGTCATAGCAATCGCGCTCGACTCCATCGACGAAGTCATAACTTTCAGGAGTACTATCTAATATCCAGATATCTATAAATCTAACTCGTACGGTCCTCAGGTTTGGTCTCACAGGTGCTCTGCATGGGAGACTGCATGCACTGTCCTCTCTTCCCAATGTCTGTTTGCATCCCATATGTGATCTCGCCATTTAGTATACAGAGTTATTCATTCATCTTATATTTCAAGTTCTCTCTCAACTATCTCATCTGAACCTGAACAAAAATTCCCAAAAAAGTTGGAGGGAAAGGAAAGAAAGAGAAAAAGAAGAGACTGTACAAGATAAGAAAGATTAAAGACTTTTGACGCGTCAAGTGTTATCGTGAATTATAGCTCCGTCTCGCTATAGAAGTTGAAGTCGACTCGAAGTTTAATAGAAATAACGATGTTGGAAAGATTATAAAGAGAGTTTGGATAAGTACGAAGTTCATACTATTGAAAATAAAGCATTCACGAGTTGTAACAGCAGTCAAAACGCGTGCAAGGCGTGGCAGGTGGCAGGCTAGCCGATTACATAAGGCACGCTTTACTGGATATAGTAAGGTATCTAATTCACTTGGCACACAGACATACGCGCCCTACCCAAGCGCCCAACCATCCCACCACCTGTTTCATCTCTCCATACCCAAACTCCTCCAACTCGTCCCACCCTATCATTTCATTCCCACCACTACTCCTTTACCTCCCTCATACACCTCACAAATCGCTTTCATACGCTCATGTACTCCAGACCTCAATGTTATGTTTCATAAGACGTGGTAAAATAACCAGATCTGTTGTTATCGTTATTGATACGTCCATCGCCCCCCCCTTCTTATTCGAACGTCGCAGATTTCGGAGGGTTGGGGTTGGTTGTGTGGTTATGATGTAGCTTACTGATGTGGTGGTGCAGTCGTGCCGCAGAGCTGTTAGGGTTGTCCTCGCCATTGCTTCAACGCGACAATGTAAGATACGTACTGATACAGTGGCAAAGTTCGTGTCTGTCGCAGACTTGTAAAGCTCTTGTTTCCACCTTACATTGTCGCGACAGTAGTGAATTTATTGGTGTGGAGATCCTTTCGCGTCGCAGACCCGTTAGAACTAGCTGTGTTCCTTGGCCACATTATTGCGGACCTCCTGATCCTCTATTTGTAAAGTACTTTAAGAGCTCGCCGACTGTTCTTATTCTACTCTCTCACCTTTCTAATAGAATACCCGCTCTTCGTTGATCTGCAATAATACAACAATCGAGTCTGGTACTCGATCTCCATCATCTTCACTTCTGTTACTCGCTCGCTCCAAGCCCTCGTCTCAGCTGTACCCAGACACGACTTCGAGTCCGGCACTCAACCCTCGCCACAGACACAAACCCCACTCAATCCTCATCCGCATAAATCCAACACAGCCACCCACCACAGACCACCCACAAAAACAGCTCCCACCCCATCCAAGCATCACCAACCCCACCAACCCAACAATGCACCTCCACCTCCCCCCCACCCTCACCCTCCTTCTCCTCCTCACCCTCGCCCCCCACACCCTCTCAGGCCCAGTCCCAGGCACCTCCTCGCCCTCGCTCCTCCTCCCCCGCAAAGATTACGATTGTGCGAAAGTCTCGTGGTGGGATCTGCACATGACGTGTGCTGGATGTGTTTGTACGGCGAAGGGGTGGTGTTGGCAATCTTGGTGTTAGAGAGGATGGGAGGGGGGGGAGGGGAAAGGGTTGTGGGTGGGGATATGCAGTATGCATTGATGTGGTGGGATGATGGCTAGTGTCGTGGCTTCTTCGGACTGAGCTCGTGAAAATGGTATGAGTGCCAAGCACAGATTTTTGGTAGCTAAGCGGCATGTAATATCCTGTACTGGAATCAAGAGTATTGCGATTGTGAACGTGGGTTGCACAAGATTCCTGCTTTGATTTCCATAATACCTGGCTATCCAGTCTGCAATACGACAAATGGTGTCCACTCCCTACAATTCAGACATCAATCCCATCAACCGTAACCCCACGATTCCACGAATACTGCAACACCCTCGCCACCTCCTGCGCCGACTCATGCGACACCATCGCCGCCACAAGATACAAGCTAGCATCCAACCCGCTCGTCACCCCTCCACTCGTGATGACCCTCAACCCGCCCAACCTCAGCCCCGCCCTCCTCGCATTCGACTCCCTCCGCTTCACACTCTCCTTCCACGCATTACTACCCTTCCTCGCCACCGACTTCCTCCTCCCATCCGGCCTCTTACTCAAAATGAACGGATTCTCCGCCTCGTTATCGCCCAACTCAAACCTCGCATTATTAACGACGTAATTCTCCTCCATAACATCCGTCTGCAGTAGCTCCCCCCGTCTCGCCGCCTCCTGGCACAGAATCTCCATCTTGGTGTAGAAATCCGGATGCGTGGTCGCGGCCAGACCCTGCAGGATGCCCGCTTGGGCGAGGATCATGGAGCCCGTGCCGACGGACATAAGGGTGCGTTCTTTGGAGGGGTCGGCGGCTTGGAGTTTGGCGAAGGCTTGGATGAGGGGGAGGGGTTCGGAGGAGGAGGCGAGGACGGCGGCGATGCCGGCGGCGCCGCCGGGGATGATGAGGACGTCGTAGTATTTTAGGTCGGCGTGGGCGGTTTTGAAGTCGATGTCGGCTCTGATGGTGAGGCCGGAGGAGGAGGTGACGCTTTGGGAGGGGGCGGCGATGGTGGTTTCGAAGGCTTTGGAGTCTGGTTTTCTCGTTCATCAGTTCATGCTGTGGTATTGGTGTGCTAGAAGGATGGGTGCACTACCGGGATCATTGATCTTGTGGCGAGCGTTGCTGAGGACCTCAAGGGGACCACAGAGCTCTTGGGCTCCGAAGGAAGGATGCAAAGCGAAGAGGACCTGGATCACCTCGATCGGGCCCTCTCCGCTCTCTGCAATTGCACTCATCGCGTTCTATGTGGTTTTGTATAGGGTCTGTGTGATGCTGCGGCTTGGTGATGTTGTTATAGGAGCTCGAGGGCATTCAAGCTGAGGATCCCCGCAGTGGGGACCCCACATTTGCCAAGCTTTGCCAAGACAGCGATTGATGAGGAGGAAATTACTTGGCGTCCCCGTCATGGTTATATAATAAGGCCTTAGCTAGTAGTATTACCTATTATATTTATTTAGATTATTCGTAGTAGTATATATATATAGATTTAGAGTCTTATTAATATTTTATTATTATTTCTAGGTATATAAGTTTACTTTTAAAATAGTATATCTAGTATTAATTAATTAATCCCCTTTTCTAATAATTATAATATAATTAGTAAGTTATAATCTTTTAAGTACTTAAAGTAAGTCTTTTTTCCTCTAAGAAGGTTATATTATTATAGAAGTTTCTACCTATTTAATATATTAATAATAGTTATATTTTATATCTCTTTTATTTATATACTTTATATAAATATATTAGTATTATTCTTATAAGTTAAAAGAACTATTTATATACTTAAGTTAAATTATCTATACTAATAATATAGAGAAAAATTATTATTATTTATACTATTTTATTATATAGAAAAACTATTCTTAAACTCTAAAAAGGGGCGATCTACTAGTTATTTAAAATTAAGAAAGACTTAGGGATACCTTAAATACCTATAAATTAGGGAGTTATTACTACTATTAAATTATAAGAAGTTATTATCTAGATATTAAATTAATTATTATATAAATTATTCCTATTATTAGCTAATTACTATCTACTTTTCTTAGTACTTAGTAGCGTAGATATATATAGCGGAACCCCTCTTCTTAGCTTAATTTACCTCTATTAGAGAAGTATTTAGAGATAATACTCTATTAACGGTAACTACTAAGGGATTATATAGTTAAATATATCCCTATATTATTTTATATACTTATTATAAGTTTAGAAAAATAGTTTTAATATTAATAGTAAAGTCTATTAATTAGTTTTTAAAGTACTTAGAAAGCGCTTTCTCTAGCTAGAGAAATAAAAAGTTATAACTCTTAAAGAGTTATTAGAATTTTAAATAGCTAGCCTAATATTATTATTATTAGGGTTAGAGGTAGTAATACTTATATTAGCTAATATAATAATACTATTAAGAATAAAGATACTATTTAATAGTATAAGTAGTATAATTAAGTAGTTCTATATATTAAAAGAGGAGCTCCCTAGAGACCTTAATATCCTTATATAACTTAAGAGGTTTAATATAAGGCTTTAAGGAAGGGCTATTAACTAGTTAGCTTATATATTAAAGGTAGCTAAGATCCTTAGTAAGGAAGGAATTAATTATAGAAATAAAGAAGATAAAGAGATAGTTATTACCTTACTTAAAGAAGAATTTCCTAGAGAGGCTTAAAATATTAAGTTTAATATTAATATAATAGACTAAATTAAGGCGCTTTATTAGACTTATAATAAGAGCCTAGAGGCTTATTTTAAGTATACGGAATAACTCTTAAAGATAATAGGAGGTAGAGATTAAGTAGAAGAGATAGCCTCTAATATATTAAGTATACTAGAAAAGTATTAACTTATTAATATAATTTATAAATAGATCTCCGGCCTTATAAACTAGGATTTATAACTTAAAATATTAGAATATAAGTTAGAAATAAACATATTATTATATAGAGTATTTAAGAAAGCTTAGGTATATATAAAAATCCTATTTATACTTAAGGATTTTATAGAAAAGAACTATTAATAGTATAAGCTAGAGAAATTTAGAGTATTCTATATAATAGTAGTAGTAAATAATAGTAATATAATTTAAGTATTTATATTTATAATAACTAGGCCTTAATATTAGGACTAAAATAGAATTTTATAAGATATAATACTTTACTCCTAGAATAATAACCGCTTAAGCTAATTAATAGTAAACTTAAATATATACTTTAAATAAGATAAAGGTAATTATAATATAGCTAGAGTTCCTTTTAAAGTATATAATAACTTATAGCTAATAGTAGCCCCCTTAAAGTAGATAGTAGCGCCGCTAGTAGTAGGTACTAAAAATAGCCTTAGGCTAAATTCTTAATTTAATCCCTAGTTATTATTAGGGTAGTAACCCCTATAAAATTATAAGACTAGGAATAGATATAGCTTATAAGATTTATATAGAAACCCTAGATAATAGGATAGAAATTAAAGGCCGCTTATAAGGCTAAGAAATAATTTTCCGCGAGGTAGTAGGCTAATATAAATAAGGGATATCTACCTAGAGTTTATTCCTAATAAATTATATAATTAAAAGATATTAGTAAACCTATAAATAAATAGCTTAAAGTTATAAGAACCTTAGAAATATAATAGTAAAAAGTTATACCTAAAATATAATAAACTTAGATATACTAGTCTAGAGTATATAAATCCCCCTCTATTAAGGGAGGAATAATATTAGATTAGAAGGGAATTAGAAGACTATTAAGTAAAGTAAAAGGCTTATAAGGAAATAAAGGAGGTATAAGCTAATCTATTCTATCTCCCTACTTAGTATCTTATATAGTAAAATATATAATAAAGCTATAATATTAATAATAGGTCTTATTAGGAAGTTATAAGGTAGATATTATTATTATAAAATAATATAATTTTATACCTTATCTTATTAGGAAAAGTACTAGAAGTTCTAGACTTAAAGATTAAAGAATTAGAAGAAGAGGGGAATTCTTAGATATCCTATTATAATTTAGTATTTAAAGATATTAAGTTAATAGGTTACTTAGTAAATTTAAATATCCTAATACTTAAGTAGTTTAATAATAATACTCTTAGAGTATATAATACTTAATTAGGTGTAAAGAGAAGGAAGAATAATAAGCCTAAAGAGGAAGGGTTACCGCTACTAGTAATTAAGGGGAAAACTTAGAGAAAGAGAACTCCTATTAAAAAGATAGGAGTTAAGAAAGAATTATTAATAGTTTATAAGTTAATTAGAAAACCTTAATTAGATATTAATTAAATATTAGTAAATATAATAATATTATCATTAATAATTTATATATTATAAATCTTACTATTCTTTAAAAAAGAGTTATAGAGACTTAGTTAGGCCCTTAAGAAAAAGGGGAAAAAGAAAATATTTAAAGACCTAGATATTAATATTAGGGTAATAAAAATATTTATAGTATAGTATATTAATAAAAAGAGTAGGTTTATACTCCTAGGGAATAAAAGCGTAGGTTTATACTATATACTATTAAAGACTTTATAATAATAGTTTTATAAGATTATATATAAGGAGGTAATTATATAAGTTATAGATATAATTATTTAAAAGATAGGTAGAAAAAGAATACTTATTCTTATATAATATATTAAGGTAGATTAAGGATTTAATATAGTTATTATAAACCTATTATTAGTATTAGTTATAGATTTACTTATCTATTCTATCTTAGAGTTTAGAAGTAAAAGGGTTATTATATTAATAGTAAATAATAAAGATAGTAAACTTAGATATTAGATACTTTTCTAGCTTAGTATAACTAGAATTAAGAGGGAGTAATAGGTATTCATCTCCTTTATAAATAATCCTAGTATTACTATCCTACTTAGGCTCCCTTAGCTCTAGTTAGTAGATATTAAGATAGGTATTATAAAGGGTAAGTTAGATCTAGGTAATATAAAGAAGTATAAGATAGTAAAAAGGATTTATCTTATTAAAATTAGGACTATCCTAATAGTAATAGAAATTACCCTAGAAAAGTATTAGCCTTTAAAGCTAATATTTAAAGATATTATTAAAGGTAATAAGATTATTAATTTATATACTTCTAATAATAACTTAGAGAGTCTCTTAAAGGAGTCTAATAATAAGAGTAGTAATAAAGATTTTAAATTAGAATCTAATAATAGAGTTAAAAAGTCGGGAAACTAGAGTATCTCTAGAATAATATTAAAACCTTAAGGAATAAGGAATAAAGTAGATCTACTTATACCTCCCCTTAGATATTAAAGCCTTAAGAGGAATACTTTAATAAGTATATAAATAAAGGTAGAGTATATAATAGCTTTTAAGTCTATTATATAAATATTAAAATATAGATAATATTTTAAGAAATACTAAAATATAGATATATCTCCTAGGATATAGAGTATATATATTTACTCTATTAGGATAAGGATAAATATATAAAGAGGTATAGAGTTACCCTTATAACTTATAATAATATAGTTTTATATACTAATAAGGGGAATTTAAGGTTCCTTATAATTTAATAAGTAATCTATTAACTTATTAATTATTTAGAAAGTTTTAAATTACTCTTTAAATAGGCGAGAAATAAAGGAATTATATTTAGGGAAGTAATCCCTAGTAATAACGCTAAGCTATAATTATTATAGCTAATTTAGATATATAGGGATATTAGAGCTAAGGAGGTTAAGGAGATCCTAGTAACTAATCTAATAGTATATAGAATTATACCCCGTAATAGATTAAAGTTATATAAGGCTCTCTAAAAATATTTTATAAATAATAAAGAATAGTAGCTATAAAAGATAGTAGAGTAAGGTATAAAAGTAGGTTATTATAAGAGGTATATAATAGTAAATAAAAGGGTATCTTAATAGAATACTAAAGCTATCCTAGTTAATAAAGAGGGAAAGGTTAAACTACGCCTAATATTTAATTATTATTTTATATATAAAGATCCGGCGGGATTTTATATAGAACTAGTAGTAAAAGTTTATAATTTACTAGGACTACTTATATATACTATATTCTTTTAAGTAGATATTAAGTATAAATACTAGGTAATATTTATATACCTAGAAGATAGATATTTTCTAGCATTTAATATCCTAGGGATTAGCTAGTTATAACTAATAAGGATACCTTAGGGGATAAAAACTTTATTATTTATATTTATAAAATTAATAAATATTACCCTTAAGCTTATCCTATTACCTAGTTTAAAGCTATTACTATTATAAAGTAATAGGTTATATAAGTAACTAGAGGTAGTATTTTATATTAATAATATCTTTAATACCTATAACTTATAAGAGAGATAATTTAGGTTTCTCTAGGATTACTTCTTTCTAAGGATATTATAGTCTTAATTAAAGCTCTTATTTTCTAAGCTTCTATTAGGAATAATTAAGGTTAAGGCCTTAGGTAAGATATATAAGATTAGTAGACGTATATAAATTAAGCTAGTAACTACTAAGAAGATAAAGAACTAGCTAAGACCTTAGGAGGTTAATAAAGTTCGCGGATTTCTAAGGATATATTAGTCTACTAGGAAATAGACTAAGGGATATACTAAGATAATAAGGCCCCTTTTAAGGCTAATAGGTAATATTAAATAGATATAAAAGGAGTTAGAAGAGCTCTTATTTTAACTAATAAGGAAATTATATACTATTACTAAAGTATTATTCTTATAAGATCTAATTTTTAAGATTTATATATTTAATAATATATTAGGTTTTAATAGAGGTTACTATATAAGGTAATTATAGAATAATAAATAGAAGCTAATAGTATATAATTTATTTACCTTTAATAAATTAGAAAGGAACTATAATATATACTAAAGAGAGCTAAGAGCTATTATCTACTTTAAATAAAAATTCTCTTATATAATAAGGGCTAATAAACCCTTAATAATTTAGATAGATTATAAACTATTAGTAGGCTTTATAAATACTAAGTTTTATAAGGATATCTTTACTAGGTAGGTTATAAAGCTTAGATAGCTATATATATAACTTAATTATATTTAAGGGAAGGAAAATATAGTTACTAATAGCCTTTCTTAAGTAATTTTTATTAATATAAACTATAAGATAGATAATCTTATAAGAAATTTATTAAAGGAAGTAGAGAAATATTAAGATAATAAGGTATAATTCTAAAAATCTAGAAAGGGCGGCTATACTTATATACTAAAGTAACTTAATAAAGAGGATTATATAAAGAGAATTTAGAAGTAAGGAGAGGAGGTAGTTATTTAGACTATTAGGTAGATAATAATTACTATTATTAATATAAAGGTAGGGCTATCTATCCCTATAATACTAGTTATAGTTAATAGGGAAATATTAGACGCTCTACCTTAAGGATTTATTATTTTATTTTTAAAGGACTATCCTAAATTATATAAGGTAGATTATAAGAATAATAACTAGTATATAAATATATATTACTTTTATACTTAATAGGAGAAACTAAAAAATCTAAATAAGTAAGAGATAAGTACCTTTAAAAAGAAGGCTTTCTAATTTATATTTAATAGTTATATAAATTAACTAGTATATAAGTTTAAAGATTAAAGAACTACGTATATTATAAAGGGAGAGGTAAGTACCCTATTATAAGATATTTATAATAAGAGTAGATATTTCTTTATAAAAATTATTATAAATAAAATCTATAATATTATCTATTAGCCTAGTATAGTAAAGGACGTTATATAATATATTAAAGGGTATCTACTATATATAAAATAGGTAAATATAACTAGAATAGTACTACTATTATTAATCTAGATTATAGAGCTATTCTAGCTATTAAGAATAGATTATATTAGACTATTTATTACCCTAGAGGGTAAATAAAAATATATCTTAAATATTATAGATTACTTCTTATAAGTAATATTTCTAGAGGTAATAGATTTTACTAATATAGTTACTATTATAAGAGTAATTACTAGATATCTTATAAGGATACTAATTTCTAATACTATTTATTTTAATAATAGGACTTACTTCCTTAATAAGGAAATATCTAGATTCCTTAGGTCCTAAGAAATTATTATACTAGAAGCTTTAAGTAAAGTAAAATACTTAGTTAATATAATAGAAAAGTCTAATAATATCTTAATAAAGTATTTTAAGAAAAGGAGAGTATATATTCCTAGAAAACCTTAGGATATATCTATTTAAATAGTAGTAATTAATATTAATTTAAGAACTATTAGCTACCTAAGCTATTTACCCCTTAAGATTCTATATAAAATCTAAGTAATAGGAGTATTTAAATAAGGTATATAAATTAGTAAGTACCCTAAAAAGTTAGTAATACCTAATCCTAAGGAAATACTACCTATTATTTAAGAGTTTATAATAAAGAGGTTAAATATTAGAGAATTAGTTCTCTATTAATCTATTTATATAAAGGACCTAATAAAAATAAGATATAATAAAGGGATAACTCCTACTAAGTTATTATAATATAACTAATAGGTTATAAAAAATAATACTTAAATTAATAGATTAAAATTATCCCTAAGATAGATAGGGCTATTTATAATAGTAGGCTATATTAATAAGTAGAGAACTTTATATAAATTAATCTTAAAGAATAGGAAGGTTATAACTTATATATATTATAATAATTATCTAAAGCTTTATAAGCTATATTAAGGATATTTAAGATAGCTAAGGGAAAAACCCCTAATTATTCCCTTTATAATTTAACCTTTAAATATAAAAAGGTAGAGAAAGATACGCGTCTAATAATTATAATTAATCTTATTAATAAGGGGTTAAATAATTACTTACTTATAAATATAAGGGAGAGTATATAAGTAAGCCTATTATATTAGGGCTATTTAATATATAATAAATATATAAGTAATTAAAGACCTAATTATTAAAAATTTATAAAACTTCCCTTATAAGTAAAATTATTAGGAAATTAAGATAAGAAGGTCCCTAGAGGGGAATAGTTAATTTTATTAACTTATAAATATAATAAAAGAAAAAAAAGAAATATATAAAGCTTTTAAAGGAGTAAGATAGCTATTAATATTAACCTTAAGGCCCTTAATCTATCTCTAACCTATTAAGCCTAAGAATAATTAACTAAAAATTTATAAGAAGATAACTAATATACTTACTAGGTATTAGGATTAGGAGGAGAGGGGGAGCGTAGGCTAGGTAGTATATATACTAGCTAGTTAACTATTACCTACCTAGAAGGGGGGTAAGGAGGAGGTAGAGTAGGTAGTAAGGGTAGAGGAGGTAGAGAAGAAGGGGGAGGAGGGATATCCTCCCCTTCCTAGTCTTTTACCTAGGAAGGGAAGGACTCTAGGGGGTCCTCTACCTTAAATAAAGAAGGAGGAGGTAAAGATATAAAAGGGGGGCCTAATATAAGAGGTAGAGAATTTATAATTAAATATTTAACCCTAGTAAAGTAAGGAGGAGGAGGAGGAGAATAATAGTAGGAGTAAAGAGCTCTACTTATAAGGTAAGAATAGATAATATTATTTAGAAGAGTTGCCCCCGTTTAATAAATATAGGTATAAGTACTCTCCCTCCTATTAAAGGGGGGATTTAAGATATTATAAGGGGGGGAAGGGGTTATAAGGCGGGCTAGGGGGTTAAATAAGTACTTTATAAGCTTATACTATTATAAGTAATTCCTATAACTATTATTATAAGAATTAATTATATAATTAATATAAGCCCTAATATAACCCCCTACTACTACCTCTATATATTAGGTATATAACGGAGCCTTCCTCCTATTAGCTAGCTAATAAAAGAATTTAATAAAAGTAATAAAAATAATAGGAAAATATATATTTAAGTAACCTAGCCTAACTCCTCTTAAAAATATAACCTATTTATAAGCCTAGGAGGGAGGTAATAGTTTATATTTAATTAAATATATATACTTAAATAGCTAGTAAGCTAGCTAGGGTACTTATATATTATATAATTAAAGAACTACTTATTATTAACTATTATTAATTAATAGTAGAGAAAATTCCTTAGAGTTAAATAAGGGGAAGAGAAACTTCTTTAAAGGATATAAAAAGGATTACTTATAAAATTAATATTAATATAAATTATATAATTTATTATATTAATTATAAGAGTATTAATAGTATATAAGTATATATAAGATAAGGGGATACCTACTATCTCTAAATAATATAATAGTAGTTAAGAAAAGAAGAAAGAAAAGAGGAAAGAAAGTAGGAATCTCTAGGGTTATACTTACTAAGTAGAGTTTAACTCCTAGTATTACTATTAAAGTAATAAATATAAATATAAAAAATAGTAGGAAATCAATTAATAATATCCTAATAGAAGGCCTTAAGGCTTATAAGGCTATACTAGTTATAAGGAATTATATAAAGTTATAATAACTATAATCTCTACCGCGATTAATTAATAATTATAAAATATAATATCTTAATAATATTTTAGTAATATAATAGAAGGACCTTATAAATATATCCCTTTAATAATAAGATAAAAGTCTTAGTCTTTAAAAAATATAAAAGTAAATTAATTTTAGTAATATATTTATCCTAGGATTTTATTAGCTACTTTAAAGACCTTATATAAGGTAAATTAAAGTAAGACTTAATAAGAATATAAAATAAAGAGGACTTTAAAGGAGTCTAATAAAAAGGGTATAAATACCCTTATAAAGTATAGAAAGTTATATTAAAATAGTTATAATAATATTAATAGGTATTCTTAATAAATAGTAGAGAAGATCTATTAAGGATATAAAGAAAGAGGTAGAGAAAGCTTGAATAAGCTAAAGTTATAAAAGGCTAAGAAGGTTAAAGTATAATTATACTACCTAACTTACTATCCTAATAAGTAATTAGGCTAGTATAACTAGTATATAAAGTATACCTAATAGTCTAAATAGGCTAAGATAAGAATATAATTAAATAGTAAAGTCCTCTAAGTAATCTTAGATAAATAATATTAGGAATCCTTAAGTATAAGTAATTAAGGGAGATATATTAAAGAAGGGATATTAATTTAAGAGCTAATAAATAGTATAAAATAATTAAATATTTAATAGAGTAGATATATATCTATTAAAAGTATTTTATAAGAGTAGCTAAGTTATTACTCCCTATTTATTATAACTTTAAAGGGTCTAGTTAGTAAGAATTAATATATATTAACTTAATATTTAATAGAGTAGATATATATTTATAATAAAATAGCTAAAAGTAGGCTATTAAACTAGGAGCTTAAGAAAAGGATTAAGCGTATAAATTAATATAGCTAGAATAATATCTAAAGAAGTACTTTTCTTACTAGGTCTTATTTAAGGGTCTTTTTAAGTTAATAGATATCTTAGTATATTATTAAGTTAATAAATTTTATTAGAAGTTAATTTTATTATAATATATTACTAAGATATCCCTATTATATAACTTTTATAAGAGGCTATTAATAATAGGATATTTAGTCCTACTACTTAAGGTAGTAATTAAGAAGTCCTTCTTAATATATAATTATAAATAGTAAGATAGGGATAGTATATTACTTTATAAGGGCGCTACGTATATATTCTCTAGAGTTAATAAAGAGGAAATTACTTAGTATTCCTATTATAATTATATAATAAAGCCTTAGCTAGTAGTATTACCTATTATATTTATTTAGATTATTTATAATAGTATATATATATAGATTTAGAGTCTTATTAATATTAATTATTATTATTTCTAGGTGTACGAGTTTACTTTCAGAACGGTGTATCTAGTATTAGTTGACTGATCCCCTTTTCTGCGATCGTTGATCTGATCACGTGGGATGAAGCGGAAAGCTTGGCACATATGTTGATACAAAACATTGCCATGCGAAACATGTGCGAAGAAGTAAACTACAAGCGGGGAAGGATCCGTGGACATGACTATTGCTTCATATGCGCAGACCAAGCGTACCCAATCGGTACCCCAACGAGTTGCTATTACCTGCGCTCTCTATTCCTATCATAGTCAAAACCTTCCTTGCCGAACCCAGGGCCTATTCCTCGACTAGTCGGCATTTCCTTCATGAATATGACAGATCAATTCAGAGTGGAGTATGGAGACATTTCACACATCACGAAAGCCAAGTCATACCACTAAACCCAGCGTCGACTCATGAACGCCCTACTATATAACCATTTCTGCAAGATCGTGCTGCAATACCGCATTAAGAGAGCTTCATTCATCATTGCAGCTCTATCCCACCTCTATATCCAACAAGTCCCCATCCAGCTCAGAACCCCACCAACAAACCCAACCCCTACCCCCCATCCCCCCCAAAAATCTCATCCCCCCTCGCCACAAAAACATAAACAGCCACAAAACCCGCCGAAAAACAACTCAACGCCACACCCCCTACCCACGCCGCCTTCCCCATCCCCGCAATCAGCGCATCATCCGCGAACAAAATGACCCAGCCAGCGTCGCGGCCAAGGCTAGGAATACACGCCGCGCACCAGCAATTGTCGTACAGTCGCGTAAACGGCAGCGTCGACGTGACGACCATGAAAGCGGCGTTTGCGGCTGCGAGGGTTTTGCCGACGAGGCGGGTCGCGATTGTTAGGAGTCTGAGGGTCCAGTGGGGTGGGGGCTTGGCCGCTTCGCGGAGCGAGGATAGGTGGTGCGAGAGGGATGCGGATGTGGATAGTGTGATCCAGATGAGGGTTGATATGACGCCGTAGATGAGATAGCTGCCGGATTGGCAGCCGAGACCGACGACGGGGTTCCTGCCGATTGATGTTAGTGATACGTACGTCTTTCTGTTGCGGGATCTTGTGCCGTGGGTTTACTTGTATGCGATCAGGATTGCAGCACCGGTAGAACCCCATTGTAGAACAACAGCGATGAAAGTCGCTAATATGCAATTGTTGATTAAGTCCGCAGAAGTTTTCCCATGGATCGATAGATTCGGTTCGTCGGTGTGAGCTAGTGAGCAATACCTAGAAAGCTGTTGGGGTGTTCCTTCGAAATTTCGTGTCCAGTTATGTGGTTCCCATTTTAGACCATTCACAGTTTGCTTGTTCTTTTGACGCTGGGATAGCATGGCAAAGCTGTCGGCAACGTGACTTGATGCGGCCATATGACTCCAGATCCGTGCGAAATTGAAGACGGGGCCTGATTCAAGCTCGCAACCGGCAATGGAAAATCCGAGGAATGAGTGGGGATGAGACACGGACGCTCTCCGATGCTCAAGGTGTGTTACCTGTTTTTCCGGATCATCTTTTGTGAAAGGAGAGTGCGCTTTCTGAGCTAGTAGCAAAGTATGGGAATCTTGTTCCGAGTCGTGCGATTCAGGTCGATTGTGTTCCTCTCCCTTTAGAAAATCTTCGCCGTGCAAGTTAAAATCTGAAGTATCATTAGTGCATCATTCCCCCTGTTTACGAGAATTTCCCTCACCTTGTCTGTCGTTCCCAGATGAAGCGTCATGATCTTCCAGGATGAGAGTGTCACTAAAGGCGGTGCGATCTCGAATGCCGATGCATTCGCCGCTCAGGTCCTTCTCATCACCAAGGACTGGTACCTTGATGCGAGTTATCGCCTCCTCGATCGTTCCTGCAGAGGTCTGCGTACCAACATACACCCAGCCAAGGACGACAGGTATCATCCAAATCCAGAGGCTGTTGATAGCAAGACCAAGCCCGGTGGATGTGTTGAAGGATGCAGCAACGAAGAAATTGACTATAGCCAACACTTGTGTGACACAAACCCAGCCCACTTGAGCGTATAACGAGTATGTCCATCCCCTTCTTGTTCTTTGGACCTCCTCTCGAAGATTTTGCCACCAAACCCAATTCTCGGGGCGCACTACAAGCTGAGCGAATTCCCTTCGTGGACCATTGTATATCTGAATTGGTATCTGTTGACTTTCAATCAGGAAAACACGTGCAGCTTTGATGGCTTTGGCGAGTTGAGGGCTGTCGAGAGACAGAACATCGCGTTTGATCTGACGAAACCTTCTGTTGATCGACCTGGAGTTGAGTATGGTCAACGCAAGGGAGAACATGATCAGCGATGGACTACCGAGTGCTAAAAGTAAGACCATGAAGTTATTTTGAGTGTCGTTGGTTGCAAATGGCAGCTGGGCTGTCAAGGCCAGCCAAGGAAGTACCCAGGAGGAAAGGCCCTGAGACAAGAAGTTCCAATCATAGTATTGTGTCGAATAGCTGTCGCTGCAGATCGTGAGGCAAGACTGGTAGCCGATCCCCTACGCCTCGGAATAATTGTTGGTTGATTTTCCATATTGGTCTCGAAGGAAAGTGTCATTTGGTGCCTTCCAATAAGTCGTATTTGCGTCTTTTGCACACTGTGCATAATTGAAGCCGTCGGTCTGAGCAACGAAGACACTGGTGATGATCCATACGAGGATTAGGTGTGATTTCTGGTATTTGTATGTTGCCATCGTGTCTACCGAAACAATCTCCAGGCCTCTTAGCAACAATGAGATAACGTAGGCCTAACAATAGCACTCGTCAGAGGAAATTCAAATCCAAGTGCTACATGTTTCACGAAGACCAGCATTACCCATAGTCTTGACTAGGGACCTGTGAACGTCCAACTGGGCAGCCATTTTGCTGGGCTTTCTATTGCACTGCCCATGGCGCACGGATATTCATGTCACAAGGCGACCAGTAGCGATCAGTATCAAAAACGTCATTCTCGGCTTGAATTGCGAGCTCGCCATGAGGGAGTGGCAGTGGCTTTGGTGATGGCGGGCAGCAGCAAGGCTACCGCACTAAGCCCAAAGGGAAGATACTCAGCCCCCCCAACCCCTTTACGTACCTACTGAGCAGACATGGATGACGGATACTCACGTCTGATGTATGTTGAAGCCGTGGTAGATATGGACAGCCTAGGCTGCGCCACCAGCACGGAGTAACATTCGATGTAGTGCTACAAGTCAGGTATCAGAGAAGACGAAGAGACCACGATATTTGATAAGTAGAGAAACGATATCATCGAGTGGCTGCATCCACGTTGATGTAGTAGCTGCAATTGGAATGCTCGGACTGATCGATGCAGATATGGGAGACACATCCTTCACTCTTGTCTTTCAGAAAACGAGATATATCATTTCAACGGTTCCTCAGGTCCTCGTGTTCACTATCAAGGATACCAAGCCTTGCCAATAAGGGACGCGCTGGCATAGGTACGGGACATTACTATGTATAGTGCTTGGGTGTATGAGGTCAGCGACTGCTCATGGTACTGGAAGCATGTGGTAGTGGCAAAGTGATGCAGATGAGGTAAGCCCAATACTTGGCATGCCTGGCACATTATCCTCATCTGTGACTAGACTTCATAGGTGATGTAAGGGGGATCGCAGTGTGTAGTTGGTTCCTATGAGTCCGGTAGGGGTTACTGTAGTGCTGCAACAATGGGTTTTGCTGATGGGAGGAGTCGTTTTGTGTACACTGATTTCTTGATGATATGGGGTTAGGGAGAAGCTGAGACGAACATTATAGTTAGTAAAATGGGAGAGATAGGTACCGAGAGTCTTGTGACAGTCGTGAGGGAATCGAAGGTGTCAGTAGAATCTAGATGTTCTAGTTCTGTGTAAAACTGGCAACCGTGTTGTTCTTGGCGAGGCCTATGTCAACGTGAGAAGGCTCTATGTATGGATATCATCTATGGACAAGTGCCGAAGCCCGCTGAGTAAAAAGGAAAAGAGGTCCGAACAAAGAACCACGTTGCTGAATCATTCGAGGCGCTTGATTTCTGAGGGATCGCTAGGGGGCGTGAGGTATTGGGTTTCCATGCGCTCTACTTGAGCGGGACGTGAAGGCAAGTTGATAGAGGGTGGCAGATATCCATTCTGGATTGGAGGCTGTGAAACTCCTCCGGGAGGAATTGCTTGGCTGTGTAGAGGTACGGTACCGAGTTTCATGTTGGAAGCAGGTTGAATGCTCGAGGTGGTGGAGAGGCTTGAAGGAGTGGCTTGGCCATTGGAGAACGGGTGGAGGGGTGTTGTGGCCTGGTTATGATGGGTGGAAGGACGACTTAATGGTGCGCCCACTGTTTCGGTCCCCTGACTCCTTGGGTAGTTCCTGCTCGAATTGGTGGCAATACGGACCGCAAGGGAGTGTAGTGTTGCGACAGGCTCCTTTCTTTGGTGCCCGTCCACGCTTCCCACACCCAAAGCTGTCATTTCGCCCTCGTCTGTTTCATCCATCCACCTGACCGGTGCTGTGAGGAAGAGTCTTTCAGCATTGGGGCCTCCCATGATACTGAGACAATCCCGGACCTGAGAGTCCAGTACTGGTAATTTCCCACATTCGAAGTCCAGTTTTCCACCGTATTTCTTGGGTATATTTTCTATGTCCATGAAGGATTCCAGGGTAGGAAGGACTTCGTGATGCGAGAGAATGAAGATCTTCGAGGTAGTGATGGGGTCAAACCACTTCTTGATCCAACCCCATACAGTAGGGAAGAAAGATGGAGCACCAATGATCTGAGGACTTGTCAGCACTGGGCTTGATGGGAAGCAGCTGCATGGAACTTACAAATATTCGATCCAATGTCTCCGGATAATGGGCGGTAGCCAAAGTACTGGCATCCTGCATATGACTTCGCAGATTCCAAAATTGCTTCAGCCCGACTTTCGAGATGTCAACGATGTTATTCGATTGGTCGACGGGGGTTTCTGGGTTGGGCCTTCCAGGCACTGCAGAACACAGGGGCATGACAAAGCGTGTGAGGTTCTCGTATAAGGCGAAGAGTCGGAGCATCCTCGACGGCGACGGGCCTTTAGTTTTGGATTTAGAGGCGGCGGAGGAGTAGGCAATCATCTTCTTGGAGTCGAGTTTGCCGACTTCGTAGAGATAAACAGGGATGCCACGCCGATCTCGACGGCCAGTCCATTGAGGATACTTCAGCAGTCAGCATCTTGTGCGGCTCGACCGGAATCGGCTGACTCACGACGCTCCTGGCTTCCTGGTAGTCGTGGATATCTATCTTCTCGTATAGTGCATCCAGGTCATTCTCCTTGCGCCAGATCTCTGTATCTTTGAATTGGACGTAGGCTTCCGCAGGGACGAACTTCCGAGCTCGCAAATATCGGCTTGAGTGATATGAGCGGTGAGCAGTGGAGAGACGGAGACAGCATACATGAGGGTCCCATCGTCGTGACTGGCCTTGGTACTGCCTGTAGCCACTCTGTAAAAGCCCTCTTTGGCAGCCAGCTTCCTGAATTCCTCCAATGCAGACTCTTCTTGTGGTGTGAGATGGCCAAGATGACCCTTCAGCCGGGTCTCAGCGCTGGCGGCTTCTGCGGGCGGAGGGCCATGGGGGTCATGAGAGGCGGCGTCCATTGTGGTTATCTGAGAAAAGAACGACTCAACAAGGAATCATGGCAATAGGGAGGTGATTCGGAGGAATGATGATAGGAGTAAGCTGAGCCTATCTCGCTGTGAGGCCAGCAATCCATCGCAGTGTTTTACTGAAATAGACACGAAGGATTATTCAGCTGGCGGAGCTGAAGGATCGGCTATATTCAAACTCCGAAGGCTCCGATGCCAAGTGCCAAGCCGGGTCGAATCCTCTTAGCTCTGTTCAGGTGTTGTACCTAGTCGTATATGATGCAGAGCGTATTCCAAGCACGTTTGATTATAAGCTGTATCTATCAGTAATACTCCTCAAGTAGAAGATAGTTCCAGAGACTATCGCTTATTTTAAAAGCTAGCTAGTCCGCATTCTGGGAACTACAATGCAGCGGCTGAGATACTAGCGTCTCAATAGCTTGTTTGATATCAGATACTTATCGCGGAAGAAAGGTAGGAAGCAACTGCCCAGCTAATTAGAGGACTGCAAGACTAGGGTTAGGGTTGCATAATCTGAATAGCTCATCATGGCATCCTCCGTTTCCTTCGACTTCGACATCTCCAAGTCCCGAGCCCAATTCTCCGCCCTCCAGCAAGATCACCAGGTTTACTTTGACAATGCGGGCGGAAGTCAGGTCCTGGGCACGGTAGCCGCCTCGTACGACTGATCCCTCTGACCACTGCTCCATGTCTGTCCGCGTCCTTGAGCTGAGACATAAGCCATCAGAATCAAGGCCTACCTCGAAGAGACCAATGTTCAGCTCGGCGCTACCTACAATGTCGCCACTCAATCCACAGACATCTACGACAAAGGTCTCAAAGCAGCGGCGAGCTTCCTCAATGCCAGCGTCGACGAGATTGGTAAGCATTTCATCCTCTGAAAGCTGCTTGTCGTATCACTAACAGCGCCCCACAGTAATCGGCCCCTCAACGACCCAACTCTTCTCCAATCTCTCACTCATTTTGAACCTTCCGCCCTCCTCTGAACTCGTCCTCTCCGCAATCGACCACGAAGCCAATACCTCTCCTTGGGTACGGCTCGCCGCAATCGGCAACCATACTATCAAATGGTGGACCCCATCGAAGGAGTCCCTGTTGTTGACTCCTGATAACCTGCGGCCGCTGTTGAGTGAGAAGACAGCATTAGTGACTTGCACACATACGAGTAACGTGCTGGGCAGTATCCACAACATCAGAGCTATTGCAGACGAGGTGCACACCGTGAAGGGGGCCCGTCTGTGTGTAGATGGCGTAGCTCTGGCGCCGCACAGAGCGGTCGACGTCAAGGCTTTGGGGTGTGACTTCTATTCCTTCAGTTGGTACAAGGTACATCCTTCCCCCATCACCTTGCCCTTATCAGAACCGCTATTGATGAGATCCGTCCTCCAGGTCTACGGCCCCCACATCGCGATCCTCTACGCCTCCACCCACGCCCAGGAAACAATGGGCTCGCTAGGCCACTACTTCCACACCGGCAACGACCTCTCCACCAAACTCAACCTCGCAGCCTCCAGCTACGAACTCGTCGCCGCCCTCCCAAATATCGTATCCTACTTCTCCTCCAACCCTCAAAAGACCTGGTCGGCGATCGAAGCCTACGAGGAGAAGCTGTCCTCGATCCTGCTCTCCTACTTGCGCGAGCAGCCTGGCGTTACGATTTATGGCGAGAAGTCTGCGGATAAGAGGTTGAGGGTGCCGGTGGTGAGTTTTTCCATCGATGGCAAGAGCTCGAAGGAGGTGGTGGAGGCGATAGAGTCGAGGAGCAATTTCGGGTGTCGGTGGGGCCACTTCTATAGCAAGAGGATGGTGGATGATCTGTTGGGATTGGAGGGGCAGGACGGTGTCGTGAGGGTTAGCATGGTACATTACAACACTGGTAAGCAATACTCCTACCTCTGACAACGAGACCCATCAGAAAGTACTGGCTAACGGCCTCTACAGAGGAGGAGATCAAAAAGTACGTGCAGGTGCTCGACGAAGTGCTGTCGGAGTTGAAGCAACGAGCCTAACTACTCCTCATTGTATAACGGCATGCAAGCGGACTCAGTCAGGTGAGATCCTAAAAGTGTAAATATTCATGTATAGTATCCTCGAGTTTCAAATATACAGTGCCGCCGCATTGCTCCCGCGCGAAGGCCTATTTGGGCCTTGTGCTCTCTCTGTGCTCTCTCCTGCTCCCTCGATGCTTGCTCGTGCTCTCCCCCTGCTTCCCCGTGCTCCCCCTCAGCCACCTTCTCCCCTTTTGCTCTCCTGTGCTCCCTTGCTATTCCCTTTCAAGTGACTTTACTCTCTTTCCCGCCCTGAAACGGCAATCGCTTATCCTGAATTAGGAGATTATATATTATACATATATTATATATACTCTAAACTTAGGATTGGGACTATTATTTCTATTCGGAAAAGAAAGTAGGTTTATTTCTAAAGGAAGTTTTAAAGAAATAGGAGGGGGCAATAATAGGCTAGAGAATCGGATTTGCCTATTTAATCCTCGGCTATTATGATTTATTCTAACAATACGCTCCAATAGTATTGCTATATAATGCATATACCTGTACTATACATTGGGAAGTGTAAGCGATACGCCACCAATAAAGAACGTTGCTGTGCTCCGCCCCTATGCGGTCAGGATTGTATTTATTCACCGGGTGGCATAGCATGACACCTTCTGCCCAATGTGGCCGTTTCCATACATGACAGTCACAGAATCTGCAAGGGAAATGTCAGCTTAGGAAAGTCCATTTCAAATGCCCTCTTTCTTCGCCTCGTCTGAAATGCTTTGAGGAGTCCGTCTCTTTTCCGTCATTTCTCAAGCTTTGTCCCTCAACTTTCATGATCCAATGATGGTTCCTTACAATTTATTTTGGGTGAGCGCGACTTGATTTTACAGCAGGCAAATCCCACCATCGATGCGATAGATACAGTCTCACCTCCAAGCTACAGAGAAAGAGCACCCTTTTTTTCCCGCGACAAGATCTTTACCCAACCACGCTGATTTGGAGGTCACATCCTGGATATGGCTCGATCATTTCAAGCTCTTCCTATTGCCATCTTACTGCTGACCCTATCAATTCTGAGTTTTGCGATCTGGGTTCCTCTGAATGTTCGGCAAGGGGCACATTTTGGCTTATCCTCTGTCGCCATAGGTGGGAAACTCACTCAACGTCAGGCCAAAGTCATTGATGTCGCCTCGACTGCTGTCTTTGCGCCTATATTGGTCTTATTCCTTAACTCGTACTGGTTCTCTATTGCTCGAGTCACGGTCAACAATGAACGCACAAAGAAGATTGTTCCGTTAGTGACATTGATCGAAGCCAGCAAGATTGAATCCGGCTCGTACAGTCCATTCACAATTATCAAATTAGTCACCAAACAAAACCCTATGAGTTTCCTGTTGGGAGTCTTGGTGCTGCTTTCAGCTATCGCACTCTCGGCATTCCAGAACGTCATTGGCTACCAAGCTTATATCACACATACTGGGACATTTACGGCGAAACTTCACCCACTCAATGACTTCGAACACGTTTCCACCATGGATTCCATTCCAAGCTACAGTTTTGATGGTACCAATCTCACTACTTACATTCAAGCCGATCTTAATTACACTCAAAAGCAACAATCTGACTTTGTGCCCCAGGTGAATGAGGTTCTAACTAGAATCGGATTTGAGAATGCACTTAGTAAGCTAGATGGTGGTTATTACGTTGGAATCAATGCAACGCGGGCCTCAATGAGCGCTTTACCATCTAAATTCGTCAAGCTGACTGATATACCTGGGTACCGATTGGCAATAGGCTGTCAAGCTCGATCTCCGGACCGTGTTTCGATCACTACAGCGGGCACATACAATGTCGCCATAGATTCAAAATTCGAGAATAGCGGTGGCGATGAATCGAGTTTTCGGGCCGACAGTCCGGGTAGAATGGATGTGTATACGAATGCAAACGCCACCAAATTTGCTTTTGCTGCTTTCGAGACAAACCAAACTCAAGCTTTTCGGGTCTGCCTTGGAAGGTTCGTCGACAAGCCCGATTCTTTGGAGCCCATGCCGTCACCATATGGCGACATCACCTATAAGACGTATAACATGACAGCCTTTGGATTCCAGGGTAAGAAAGCAACAATGTCTAGTTGGGGAATGATATGCAACATGACCCGAGAGACCGGGCTACACAATCTTTCACGCGAGGAAGATCTTTCGTGGAAGATTCAGGGTAGTACTTGGTCCAAATCTTCCAGAATCACAGCTATGCTGGTTGGTGACTGGCAGAAAGTATTGAACTTCCAAACACCGACGACCAACATGCCTGGTTTGGCACCGGCCTTACTCTCAAATGCAATACGCTGTCCCGATCCTCTGCTGCCAGATGGGCAATGCCCCACGAAGAGAGTACCGGATTATCAAGTCTATGCACTGAATTTCCTTTTTGCCGCCGGAGAGATAGAGCGAATCGCCTACGAGGTGAAAAACGCAAATTCCACCCTCATCGACACAGAATCTTCCTCTCTTCGCGTTCAAGCCACTGAATCTGGCCAACGCTACAGAATGACTTACGTACCCCTCATCCTTCTTGCGGGACTGCTCAGTGTCTTGTTTGCCGCATCGATATCATTGGCTCTCATCCTTATCAGCCAGGGAACGATGAGTTACCGAACATGGCGAGATGTAGATACTCTCCGCTTAATGGTTGACATCGTGGATGGATTGCATCTCCATCCGGATTTGAAGGATTTACATGGTCTTAGCGACGACGAAATGGAGGAAAGGGCCAAGCTGTGTAAAGTCCATTACTCAGAAGATCTTAGGGACTCGAAAGGCGTTATCAGACTTTGTCGCTTCGGGGATCGAATTGAGATGAGCGAAAGTGAGGGTGGCAAATTAGTACGAACAAGTAACAGTGGACCAGTTGGTTCTGCAAACACTTCCTCGGCCATAGAAGCTTCATCAGACGGACTAGAAGATTCAGTCAAAGGCCGTCGTGCGATACCTTCGAAGTGACACCGCTAGCTACCAACAAGAAAGACATGGCTCGTGGCTTGCCAGCCGATAGAAAATGAATGGAGATGAAAGATAATAATCGCCAAGTAGGGTTGCCCTTTGGACACAACACTTCAGGCTAACTCAAGCCGTAGGAATGGAGTTCTTCGGCTTCTTCAACATTGCCTTTACTATATCTGACAAATCTTAGCGAGGACTCTGTTTCCATTGGATACTGTATCGCGACGTAGAACAATGATTGGAAAGTTGGCGTACGTCGGGCGAGATGGGTTGCATTCATAGCCGGACAGCACTAAGTTTCCAACTCCATTCAGGACAGTCCCCCTGGACAGTCCCCCTAGCCACATTTGCCACATTTGCGGGGTAGTACTATTTACCATTTATAGTAGTACTATTTACTATTTATTAACATATAACTATATAAATATTATCGCTATTACTATTACTATTACTACTATTACTATTACTATTACTATTACTATTACTATTATTATATATTATATAAGACTATATATAACAGTTCTTTTTAATATATATATACCCTATCCTATTAATCCTACTTATAATAATAAACTTAATAACTTATTAGTTAACTAGCTAATATCCTCCTTCTTAAGCTCTATTAACCTTACCTCCTTCTTTTTATTCCTTACCTTCTAATTAGTTATATACTTTTCCTTTACCTCTAACTTCTAATTAGCGTCCGCTTTATCCCTTTTTACTTATAACTCTAGTCTCTTTATCTTCCTTAGTTCTACGCCCTTTCTAGCCCTTATTAACTATATTATAAGGGTAAGATCTAGTTATAAAGGGTATTTTATAAATTCTTATTACTAGTTATACTAGGCTAGTTATATAAGAGGAGGTAGAGGTATTTACTAAAGAGAAGTTAATAGTAGCGGAAAATTATTAATATAAGAAAAATTATAAGGAGATAGCTCTAATATTAATAAGCTATTAAGTTAAAGGGCTTCTTTAAGAGGTAGTTAAGTATAATTATAATAAGGCTAAGTACTTATATACTAGATCTTATCCTTACTATTACCCTTAGGGATCTACGCCTTATTATTAGACTTAAAGAGTTCTTAATAATTATAAGTAAGAGAATCCTTAAGTAACCCTTTATTATTATTATTAAAGTTTTATTATAAGAAGTTAAAGATACTTTTTATATCTCTATTATTATTAATATATATATTAACCCTTTTAACTTTAATAATTTACTCTTATTACTTAATCCTTTCCTCTTCTTACTATTATATTATAATCTTATAATACTTTTATATTACCTCTTTATTAGCTACTTTATAACCTATTAATATATACTATTATATACCCTTATTCTTTTACTACTTAAAGTTATCCTTATTTATCTTAATTATAATAAATAAGGTAGGTAATACGTTAATATAATACTTCTTATAAAACTTTTTATTAAAGTTTTTAAGGTATTTTTTATATTTATAAGTATATTCTTTAGCTTAATATACCTCTAGAATTTTCCTATAAAATTTATATACCTTAAAGTAAGAAGCCTTTATAATAGTAAGACCCTATCTTAAAAAGCGTAGTATTAATAGTATTATTAATTAATTAATTATTTATACTCTTATACTAGCTAAAGCTAATAAGGGTAGACTTTTTAGGAGGTACGCCTAGCGTACCTATCGTTCGGGGTGAAACCCAGCTAAGGGATAAAAACTCTACCTACTATCTATAAGCTATACTATTATTCGGCTCCTTCCCTCCCCCCCCTAATAGGCCTGCTATTAGGGCGGTATATTAAGGGGTCGGGTCTACTATTTATAATACTAAGGTTTCGTCGACTATATTCTCTTCTCTTTAGTTAGGGCGGAGCCCTTCCTCTCTATTAGTTCTCGCTAATATCTCTTTTACTAGTATAAACTAGTAGAGGGCGCCTAACCTAGTTAACTACCTCGCCGCCGCCCTTATCCCTATTAGTAATAAGAGAATAGTACTATAGTCTTCTAACCTAGCCTCTAGTAATATCTAACTCCTACTAGTATAATAGTTAGGATAGAATAGTAGGATATATTTACCGGTCTACCTCGCTACCCCGTACGGGTAGCTAGGACTTAGGATCCTAGGAACCTTCCTAATAAATAAGAAGTAGTTAAACCTAATCTTATCCGTATATAACTAGACTATTATAAAGCTCTCCAGCTTCTTTAGGCCCTTATAAAGGTCCTATCTCCCTCCTACTAGGTTACCCTTCTATACTAGGCTCGTGTTTCAGCCTTCTAATCCCCGCTAGTAGTAGCGCTACCGGCCCTACTACCGGCCTTCCTACTAGGTTAGTATCCTTTTCTATAACGTCGGGCTTTTAAGTACCCTATTTAGCGACTACTTCGCCTAAGACTCCTTCTTAGCTAACGGGGGTAGCGGAGGGCGTAGCCTCCTACCCCTTTTTAGTTATAACCGAGACTTAATCTTCGCGTTCCCTTTCAGGACTATCTTATATATCCCTTAAAGGATCTTACTCCGTAGTAGGGCCTTATTAAAGAAGTCTCTTACTAACGGGATTCCCGCCTCTACTTTAAAGACCGGAATTAGGGTGGCCTTATACGCCCCTAGTACTTTACGTAGTCCTTTATTCTAGATTATTATTAGGGTCTTTACGTGCTTCCCTACTACCCTAGGGGTATTCTTAGGGTTATATTATATTAGCGCCGTGAACGTTATTATAAGCCTTACTACTACCGCGTATATAAGCCTATTAACCGGTAGAACCGCGCCTTATATTAAGCCGGCGACGTAGTAGAGCGCCTAAATCTAGTTATCTATCTTAGCTTATACCTTCCTTAAGTATACGTTCTAATTTAGCTTATTATTAAGTATAAGTCCTAGGACCTTAATTAATATCTTTAGTTTAACTTTAATTCCTTTAAGCTTAACTATTATATCTATCTTTATACCCTTTATTCTACAGGTTATATAAACGAGCTCGTACTTCTTTAGTATAAATAAGGCTTTATAAGTCTTCGCCTATTATAGGTATACCTTATAAGCTTTATCTAAAACCTTATAATTCCGTTTAATACTCCTATTATAAGCTAGTAGATAGATATTATTTATAAATCCGCCGACTTAAATTAGTAGCTTTAGCTTTTTATACTCCTTAATTAGGGGAGTATTAAAAAATAGAAATAATATTAGAGAGATAGGTAAACCCTAGGGGATCCCTATCTCTACTAACTCTATCTAACTCGTCCTCCTACCGAGGGTAATTAAAGTCGCCCTCTTTATAAGGAAGCTTGCCGTCTAGTATACTATCCTTTCTAAGACCCTCTTTATCTTTATTATATAGAGTAGCCTGGAGTAGGAGACGTAATTAAAGGCTCCGGCGATATCTAGGGAGAGGAGGCTTATTATATTCCTCTTCCCTATTCCTTATACCGTGTAAACTATATTAGTAATCGTTTCTAGCGCGGTTTCTACTAATCTTCCTTGCCTTATACCTATCTATTCCTCTAGAAGGAGGTTATTAGCCTCCGCGTAATCTCTAAGCCTAGCCGCTATTACCGTCTTAAATATCTTTCCTAAGGTATCTAAGAGGGCGATCGGCCTATAAGACTTAGGGTCGGCGTAGTTCTCCTTCTACGGTTTTAATAGTATTATAAGAGCTATAATAACCTCCTATATATTATTATTACTTAATTTACTATTACTCTTATTACCCCTATTATTAGTATTCTTATATATAATATAGTAATATACTATTATAATACTAGTATTAAAGCTTATTTTCTAATTAATAATAAGTTTTAAAGCGTTAAAAAGCTATCTTAAATAAATAAGAGATAGGGGGATTTACTCCCTACTTTAAATATAATAATATAACTAGTATTTATAAGGTAATTTATATTAATATAAGAGATTATAATTATTTTTATAATAATCCCCTACTAATATTAGAGAAGATACCTTATTTACTTTATATAACTATTTCTTAGCTATAATAAACTTAGTAAATATTAATTATATAACCTTATATATTATATAAGGTAGGAGTCTTATAGAATATAATTAGCTAGTATTAATATATTAAGGCGTATTTTATTTCTAATACTCTAGCTTATAATAGAATATCTTAATTAGAGTTATTACTTTTATAATAATTTTATTAGTACTTATTCTAATAGGAGTATATTAATAGATAGCCTCCTTAATAACTAGGTATATATACTCCCCTTACTAAGTACTAGAGTAACTAAGGTTTAGTTATACTCTAGTATATATTATTATAAACTATAATTCCTATCTCTTATAAAAGCTAGTTAGGTAATCCCTTTAATTTTAATATAAATTTTCTAGTAATATTAAATAATTATACTCTAATACCTCTCCTATTAATAACTAGATATATACGCATATTATATTAGTAAGTTTTTCCTTCTACTTAATAAGATAATTTCTATAAGTTAGCCTCTTCTTAATAGCCTTAATAGTATACTAGTTATAAAGCTAAAGAAAATACTTAAAGTTAATATTATCTAATTAAGAACCCTAGAGCTCTAAGGTAAGCTTTATAATAACGCGTATCCCTTACTCCGCGTTATTACTAATATATTCCCTTAATAATATTAGAATATTAGTATTTTTTCTTATTATTACTACTATTAGCCTAGTAGTAAAGTTACCTAGTAAGACCTTTAACTTATAATAATTACTATAAAAAAATAGCTCTCGTATCCTATATCCTAGTAAGGTACTTATACTAAGGTTTAGCTAGCTTATAAGAATACTAAAATATAGATATATTTACTATTCCTTTTCTTCTACTACTATATTATAATATACCTAGGAATTATACTATAGATAATATAGACTATATCCTAAAAGATCCTATTATTATTATTAAGTCTTCTAAGAAGCCTCCTCCTAAGTTATAGCTATTTCCTAAGTTTAAACTATTAGAAATTAATAATATAACCTATAAGTAAGGCTAACTACCTACTAGAATTAGTCCTTAGTAACCTTATAAGATATTCTCCCTTTTCTTTAAGGAACCTACGCTAGATTTATTAGTAAAGTATACTAATTTAAATATAATAGGTTCCTAGACCTTAGAGAAATTATACGCGCGAGTATAAATCCTAATAATAGTAAAAGAGCTTAGGGTATATATTAGGGTATTAATATATATAGGACTATATATAAAGCTTATAGTAGATAACTATTAGAACTATAATCCTATAAGCTTAGTTTACCCTACTATTTATAACGCGATTAGTCTAAAAAGGTAGTAATAAATTAACTAGTTCTTTTATATCTTAAAGCCTAGGACGTCTAGGTAGACTAAAAATAAGTTAGTCTTTTAAAAGCTAGAGCCTCTAAGTAATAATTTATATTAGAAATTCAAGAAATACTAGAAGGTAGGTATATACCTTACTATTAATAAAAGTATTTAGCGTTTTATAAGTAGGGTAAAGGAGACTATTAATATACTAAGTAAACTAGAGCCTAAAGGCTTTAAGATCTAGGTAGTAGTAAATAAGGGGTATATTTTAGACTAGATATATTACGTGAAAGGGGTTATTAGTCCTATTAATCTAGATAAGATATAGATAATATAGCTAGGGTTTTTAAAGATATAAGCCGTAGTTCTTAATATAGTAAAGTAATAGGGTATCTCTAGCTCTATAAATTATATTATCTAGCTAGATAACCTATTTATATTAGCTAGACTACTTATTTAACTTACTAATAAAGGATTTAAGGGAGCCGGTACTATTAGAACTATAAAGATACAGCGAGAAAATAATAAAGAGAAAAGGGGTATAAAGAAATAAAAGGAGGTTCTATAAAAAGAGAAGAATTATAGTCTAGATCTACTCTTTATAAAGCTAAAGATAACGTATAATATATAGATCTTATAGAGTTAGTTATATAGTACTTTATTAGATAATAGACGAGTTATAGAGTTTATATAAAAGGACTAAAATATTATTTTATTTATAACTACTATTTATACTAGTAAGGAGATAGTTATTTAGCTCTACTAATAGCTAGTAGAAACTAGTATAAATATATATATAAGTCGGCTCGTCTTTAGTAGTAATATAGTTAAAGTACTATTAATTCCTCTATTTATTAATATATATAATTACTTTATAAGTAGAGTTAATTAGGCCGATTAACTATATTACTATTATAAGATACTCTATATATATAATAAGAACTAGAAGTCGCTCTAGTATTACCTACTAGATATAATAGTATATAACTACTCTAAGATAGTATATTATTTACTAAATTATTTATAAGGTAAGTTATAGTAATATAATTCTTATAAGACTTTCTATTAATAGCTAGTTACTAAGCTATTTACCTACTTAGAATATTAGATAGGACCTAGTTAGCTTAAATAAGTAGGACTACTTACTAAGTATATAAATTATACTTTACTATTAGATTATAGATATCTTATCTTACTAGGACTAAAAGTATAGTACTATTAGGTATATAAATATATAAAAAGGGGATATCTAGAATAATTAAAAAGGAAGCTACTTAGGGAACTTTCTATTAATTCCGTTTAGGACTAATATTAATAATAGAGGGTATCTAGATCTAGGTATAGTTATAAGCTATATAATATATATCTTTATTATAGTATATATTATTAGAAGGAGTATATAGAAGTAATCTCCTATTTAGTAATTTTAATAGTTTTTACTAAGAAATTATAAGTACTAAATTCGCTAGGATATAAGATATAAGTATTTATAAATAAAAAGGTATTAGCTAACTTAGACTAAATAAAGTAATAAGTAATAGGTATTAACCTTAGCGTATTTATTATATAGATAAGTACTAATAATAGTAGGCTATTCTTATTTATATTAAATATAGCGTTAGTAATTACTATAAAATAGCTAGTAAATTATCTCGCTATCTTAATTTATTTAGAGCTAGTAAAGAAGAAGAATTCTACTTACTATAATTAATAGATATTTTATTTAATAATATACTTCTCTTTTATATATATAAAAAAGCTCTAATATTTAAGGAAGTAAAGTATATATTAGAGCTCTTATTAAGGTATCTACTTACTCCCTAAATAGACTAGGTTATAGTACTTAGACTAAGATAGACTGAGGCCTTTTATTTATATTACCCTTCTAGCCTTATTAAAGGGTAGACTTACTACTCTAAGATTAAGAGCTATTAATTTAGTAATAGTATAATCTAGATTATAATAATAGTATTCCTTAAGTATAAATAGATTATCTAGTATAACGTAATTATACTTACTTTTTAAGATAGAAATTCGCTATTATATATCTCTTATATAGTACTAGAGTTTAATTTTATATTTATAATTATTTTAGTTAATATAAGAATTTAGTTATTAATAGGTATCTACTATTCCTTTTATAATAGCTCGGGTTTTCTTATATATATTATAAGTCTTCTTACTATAATAAGTATACTTAAAGATATACTATTTATATTCCCTATATTTACTATAAGTAATAATAATAGTAAAGCCTTATATATAAGCCTAGTTCTATAGCTATAATTAGGTATCTTCTTTACTAGTAAAAACTTTATAATTAACGGGGGGATGCTTATAAGAAGTAGGAAATATAGTAAAAGTATAAGCCTTCTTATTAGTAATATCTTTAGTATATAACTATATAGTAACTACGAGTCTTAATATAATAGGGGAGAATAGGAATAATAGTAGGGCGAGGGATTATAAGATAATAATACTAGTAAGTAACTCCTAAGGCCTAGTCTAATATTATACTAATACTAAACTACTATAAGTAATAAGTTTCCCTTTATAAAAGATATAGTAAATAATTATTTAAAGTTATTCTATAACTACTATTAATATTATTTAGTTATTTAGGTAGTACGCGGATATTTTATAAATATAAAATTTTAACTTATAATCCTTAATATATAGTTAAAGTACTAATTAAAAACCTTATAAGAGGCTTTATTTATAGCTATAAATCTACTAACTATACTTTATATATATATTCCTATAATATTACTATTATATAACCTCGCTATTATACTTACTTAAAAATATACTACTTATTTCTCTATAAATCCTACTAAGCCGTAGGGCTAATAGGATCTAACTATTAGAACTTAAAGTTATATAATAGCTACTCCTACTATACTATAATAAATAATTATATTAATAGTAGAAGTATATATTATAAAGTAGTATATATATATAATATTAGCGTTTAAATAATACTAATTAGTTATAGTACGTAGTAGTTATATTAATAAGCGTATATTATATTATATAAACTACTACCTTATAAGTATAACTAGGGGGACTATCTAGGGGGACTATCTTAAATAGAGTTACTAAGTTTCTAAGATAATATTAGGGTTAAGTTAAGCTCCCTTATTAAATATAATTAGTATAGAATTATAGATCTTATATCCCTCTCTATATAGTAAAAAACCTACTATACTAAAAAGAATAATAGCTTACTTACTTAATTTTATATATATTAGATAGGTTTTATAGTAAAATTATTTAATAATTATTTAATAATTTATACGGGTCTAGTTATACGCTAACTCTAATCTAAATTTACCTAAATATAAGCCGTTACTACTTAGCCCTACCTATCTAAGATATACTTATAAAACCCCTTTTAGTAATTATCTATTAATCTATATTATTAATAATAATATATTATAAATATTAATTTTAATAAAGAACTTATATATATAGCTACTCTAACCCTCCTTATCCTTAGTTTATATTATATTAGCTAAGTCCTACGCTATACTTATATTCTACTAGTTAAGTATTAGAGTAAGGAGTAGAGTCTTAATAATTTCCTACTTAAGTAAATAAAGTAGATATTTAGATTTACTAAAGATAAGATATATTAATTACTTACTTATTTTAACCTTAAAAGTATTAATTAGTAATATAATTATTAACCTAACTTAAAGCTTACTTTATATCTTATTCTAATAAAATTCTTATACTTATATCCTTTATATAAGTTATTAATAATATTTAGCTAGTCTCTCTCCTTTATTTCTACTATAATTAATAATATCTTTAAATACTTATATAATTATTATAAACTTATCTTATACTAGTATCCTATTCTTAAATATAATAGGATCTAGAGGTATATAAGGGTAATTAAATATATAAGTAAAATATATAAGAGGTCTATAATTTAGGGGTTTATTAATAGAATATTTTAGCGCTTCTATTAATTAAAGGAAGATTAAAGGTTCTTCTACTTTATATATAAAAAGGTATATAATATAATATAATTAGGGGTAATATACTTAGATAGTCTAATTAATATATTATATAACCTATTTAAAGGAAAGGTAAATAACTTAATAATATTTAAAACTTCTAATATATAAGACTAGTTATATTAAGTATTCTAAGGGTAGTAAGTTCTAGATCTATTTAGTAATAAAGCTTATAAGTATATAGAATTTATTATATTATTATATATAAGCTACTTAAATATATAGAAGAGAAAGTTTAATAGAAGAATAACTAGTATATAAATTACTATTAAGTATAGTTTTAAGATAATATAAATACTTTAAGTAATAAATACCTTTAAGTATAGAATAAAAGTAGGGCTAATACCTATTAGTAATATCTATTAGGTAGTAGTACTATTAATAAACTATTTTACCTATTTATAAGGCTAAAATATAGTATTCAGTTAATTTAGAATAAGGCCTTTAATAATCTACTAATATTTATTAGTAATTAACTCCGCCTAATAATTACTTAGATATATTTCTTTATATTAAGCCTTATAATATAATTAAAGGGATTATAGGCTTATAATTTATATATAATTACCTAACTCTAATATTATAATACTATTAGTTTATAGACTATATTACTAATAGAGAGCTTATTATTAAATTTAAGATTATAAAAAAGCTTATAAAGATAAGTTAAATAATAGCTTAAATTTATAAGAAATATAAGAAATATAAGAAACCTACCCTTATTAAGTAATATAACCTATTTATATAATTACTATAATATAGTAAGTATCTTATAAGGCCTTATTTCTTTATTCTTACTTAAAATTTCTACTTTTATATTCTATTTAGTTTTTCTACTTCTTATTCTAAAATATCCTAATCCTAAGTTACTTAAATATTAGGGGTTTATACTAATAGTTATTCTATTATTTTATATTATTTTATATATTAGAGCTATAAAATATATCTAAGTATTATATCTACTAGTCTTATAATATTCCTACTATATATTATTAACCCTATCTTTATTAAGCTCCTTATTAACTTTTATATATAAATCCTTTATAGTATTTCTCCTTTACTTACTATTATTATTATTACTTTTAAAGTCTCTACTATTACTTACTTAATTTATATCCTTAATACTATTAATACTATTAATATATAATTATATTATACTTATAACCTCTCTATTAGATATCTAGGGATAGCTTAATATATTATTATTTATAAGGATAATAAGACTAATCTTATTAGTAATATTTTCTAGTATTTTTTATATTTATTCTATCTCTTTACTTAGGTACTATTAATATAAGACTTAATTTATATAAAGTATTTAAATAAGGTCCTCCTAGGCCTCTATTTACTTTTATAATAGAGTTATAAAGGCTTATAACTCCTTATAAAGTATATTTAATATATTATAAATCTATTATATTCCTTTAATTAAATATTTAAGTTTTATATTAATATTAAGTTACTACTTATAAATAAGTTCTAGCTTTTTAATTAAGGCTAGGTCTTAAGTACTAGTTATTATAAATATATTAGTATTAATAAGTAGAGGGGCCTAAATATTATTTATTAATATAAGCCTATTAATACTTATAAATATTATTATTAAAATTATTATATTATAAGATTTAAAGAATTTTAAACTTTATTTTATAAAATTAATTAAAATAGTAGTTATATCTTAAGTTAGATAAGACCTTTATATTTATTTAAGTCTTTACCTATCTTTTTATAACCTTATCCCCTTATTCTTTTTCTTTTTCTACTATTATAATTATTATAATTAATAGATAATACTATTAATAGAGTTAACTTTATTCTTAAGATTACTCCTAATATTAATACTACTCTAGTAGCTAATATTACTCTAGTATTAAGGACTTAAGCTTTATTACTAGTAGGAGGAACCTTTTAATATAATACTTATACTAGAGGGTATTCTTAATAATATTATAAATAAGAGTAAGATAGGTAAGCCTTTTAAGGAGGAGTCTTATTTATTATTTTCTTTATAAGAAGGAATCTTATTAAAACTAATATTCTCTATTTCCCTTATAACCTTTTTACCTTGGTAAGTAGAGAGTATATCTTATTTAATATTATAATCTTATATTTTCTCCTTTTTATTTTTTATATTTTACTTCTTTTTATATTTTCTAGCTTAAATTTTATTAGCTATTAGTTATTATTAATCTAGTACTTATATAAGGTTATTATTAATTATTATATACCTAGATCTTCTATTATATTCCTTCTTATACTTATATTATTTAAGTAGTATTACTACCTTTTATTAATAATTATTCTAAGAGTAGGAATAATAGGTATATATCTTAAAGTCCTATTATATATCCTTTTATTATTAATTTATACTAGAAAGTCTATATATACCTACTTTAATAAGTATATAATTAATAAATAATATTATCTCTTTAATATTAAAAAGTATTCCTTTATATATACTTTATTCCTTCTACCTACCTCTCTTATATTTCCTATTATAACTATCTAATTATAAGATATCTAAGCTTCTAGTCCCCCTTCTCTTATACCTCCTTAAATACTATAATAGCTTTATATTATATAGCCTAGCTTTCTTATAACTTTTCTCTTTATAAGGGGACTTTTATAAAGTAGGTTAAGAGGAATATAAGGGAAGGATATTATTATTATTAAGAGGTTCCTAGGATATAAAAGGTATATTTATATAAAGGCTAGTAATAATATCTTCTTATTAACTATATAGATATATAGTAATTATATATTTATTATACTATATTAAGATCTTTAATTATAAGGATATAAAAGGAGGATCTAGCGTACTAGTAATAGTAATAGTAAAGGTACTAATACCTAGGATATCCTTAAAAGACTTTAGAGTACGCCTAGAAGGTATAAAATAACTATTAGTAATAGTAGAGGAAGGTTATAAAGGGATAGAATAAATATAAATATAAGTAAGTAATAGATTAACTATAAAGGATATTAGAATAATAGCCTAATTAGGCTATTATTATTATTAAATTAGTAATTTAATAATTAAATTACTAACTTAATAGTCTATATAATTAGTAAATATTATAGCTTAATATAACTATTAACTATTAAATAATATTAAATAATCGCTTAAAATCGGGACTATAAAACCTATCTATTGTTTGGTTAGAAAGTAACTGTCCGGAGTTAAATTCGAACTCTAGTAGGACTCTGGCCTAGTGTCCGAATGTGGTAGGCAGCCAAATGAATTCGATCTGAGGCTGAACAAACATGGCTTCAACCTGAGTACAAAGAGAGCCTCGGCTAAGCTTCGAATCTGGGACTTTACTGCCTGAACCCAGCCCCCTACTTCGCCACTTTTTCAAGCTTAGGAAATACAAGTGGTAGCTACTGTTTCCGATTCACTAACTGTACGTTATGTTCCGAGGAGCTCATTTTTCCTGACATTCTGGTGGTAGAGAGTGTGATATCACCTAACTTCCCTTGCGGCGGTGCTGTAAAGGGCGGTAAGTTAACGTGAAGCCGCGACCCTTAATATTGCAGGTACTCCAGATGAGCGTTGACGGTAAGCTTGTCCTCCGTGGTATCAAGTTCTTCAGCCCTAAATTGATCTCACGTGAGCTGCAGCCTGCAAGGCTTCTGCGCCGGAAGTCAATGTTTCTTCCACCACAGCACACCTGTGCTTGCAAGCGCAACGAGCCATAACTCGCAGTTTTGCGTAAGCAAAGAACAGTACACAGTATTCCCATCAGTAAGAGACTTTTCTAATGTCCTGGTCCGTTAGCTGACATCTTGAACGGCTACAATGTCTCAACCACGACCATTATCCACTGTGCCCTTTTGCCGCAACATTGACTTTGTAGATCACAGTGCACTTGACTATCTCTGGAGCCAAAGATACAGTTCAGTCTCTTCGTTAGCTTTGTTGGGAATAGGGGGTGGGGGGTAAACATGTCTATCTCGATACACGATACCAAGGATCTAAGCTGACGATATGTATAGGAAGTCCCAGATAGCCATCGAATATGCCTATCGGATCCGAGAGGAGCGGCCGGATACCTGGGTGTTTTGGGTGTACGCAAGCTCGATAACGCGGGTGGAAGAAGGTCTTCGGGGGATCGCAGAGAAGACACAGGCGCCTGGCTGGGATGAAGCGAATGCTGACACCCTGGGATTGGTTAGCCACTGGCTTGCTACGCATGGCCCATGGGTGCTCATCATTGACAATGCGGACAAGATGGACGTGGTTTGTGGTCCATGGAGGAGCCAACACAACCAGGCCGGCCACGAAAATCGGTCACTATCTGACAATCTTCCAATGACTGCGAATGGATCCGTTCTGATAACGTCTCGCAGCCGCGATGTAGCCTTTCGGCTGACTGGCGATTCAGGACATATTATCCAGGTGGGCTCGATGGATTTAACCCAGGCAGGAACTCTTCTGCGTAAGACGCTCACCGTGTCAGCGAGCGTGGAAGACGTGAAGACCTTGGTGCAGAGTTTGGATGGAATACCACTGGCGCTCACACAAGCGGCGGCGTTCATTAACCAACATCACCGTCGCATGACTGTGTCAAACTATCTGGAGGTAGTGCAACGCGGCGACAGACAGCAAACGGGGCTTCTGCTGTACGACTTAGCCGACCTGCAACGGGATAGAGATTCTTCTAATTCGATTATCACGACACTGTTCGTCTCATTTGACCATATCCGACAAGTACATTCATCAGCTGCACGATTACTCGCCTTTATGAGCTGCTTTGATCACGAGGCAATCCCTATAGACCTCCTTAATAGCTACCATAAAGTCATCAAGATTGATGTTTTTAAGTTCGACTTCGACCTTCAGGATGATTTAAACGTGCTTCAAGCCTACTCCCTGGTTTGGGTGAATCCAACAACAAATACGTTTAGGATGCATCGGCTGGTAAAACTCTCAGTGACCCGGTGGCTCGAAGGGCATGACGAGCTGGAAGAGTGGCATGAGAGGTGTGTCAAGATAATGGCGGAGGCATTTCCAGACGGAGGGTATGAGAATTGGAAGCAGTGCCAAATCCTGTTCCCTCAAGCCGAAGCTATTTTAAAATATCGGCTTGAGGGATTAAGCCTTCGAAAACCATGGGCAACAGTACTATTCTGCGCGTCTCGGTATGCAAAAGACCAAGGATGGTTCGATAAAGCACAAGAGATGGCCGAAGCAAGTTTGCAAGCGAGGGAAAGAGTGTTAGGTGAAGATCATCCAGACACGTTAAGCAGCATGACCAATCTAGCATTAATCCACCTGAAGCAAGGACGATTGGCAATTGCAGAAGAGCTACTAGTACAGGTATCAAAGTTGAAGAAGCAAATGCTAGGTGAACAGCATCCAGATACGCTGGTTAGTATGACTAACCTAGCATCAACGTACCAGGAGCAAGGACGATTGGCAGAAGCAGAAGAGCTACTGATACAGGTTGTAAAGACAGAGAAGCAAGTGCTAGTTAAAGAGCATCCAGACACATTGACAAGCATGAACAATTTAGCAGACGCGCTGAGCAATCAAGGCAAGTATGAGGTGGCTGAAGCAATACTCCGACGGACATTGATGCTCAGACAGAAGGTGCTGGGGAAGGAACATCCCGAGACACTTAGCTCAACCATCGGCCTAGGTGAAATTTTACGATGTCGGGGCGACTACATTGAATCAGAGAAAATGCTCGTATACGCACTAACGAAGCAAGTTCAAGCACTAAGCGCAGAGTCCCCTAACATCCAAAAGGGCATCGATAGCCTAATATCTGTATTCATTCACAGCCCCAAGACTCAAATTGAGTTCATACCCGATCACAAACATAGGGACAAATACAATGGCATGCTGCAAATTGCAGCAGTCCGTGGCAGCGAAGAGTTGGTGCGGCAGCTAGTGCAGAAAAGAATACAAGTAGATTTCGCGGATGCGACACACAATAAAGCATTGGAGACAGCTGCCAACCGCGGTCACACCACCGTGGTTCGCATGTTGTTGGAAGATGGTGCAGAGTCAGGATCTGAAGATGCAATTGGTAACGCCCTTCAAGCTGCCTCTGCTGGTGGCCACCGGGCTGTGGTGCGATTGCTGTTGGGAAAAGGGGCGGACGTCAACGCAGTGGGAGGCCGCTATGATAACGCCCTTCAAGCTGCCTCTGCTAATGGCCACGAGGCTGTGGTGCGACTGCTGTTGGAGAAAGGGGCGGACGTCAACGCAGGGGGAGGCCGCTATGATAACGCCCTTCAAGCTGCCTCTGCTGGTGGCCATGAGGCTGTGGTGCGACTGCTGTTGGAGAAAGGGGCGGACGTCAACGCAGGGGGAGGCCGCTATGACAACGCCCTTCAAGCTGCATCGGCAGGAGATCATCAAATTGTGACAAGACTGCTCACTGATACAGCTTTAACTTCTTCGTCTATTTGTGACAGCAGGATTGTTCGTGATGAGGATGACACTGCCTCATTTTCTAGCTCGACTACATCCACTATGAATCTTAAACTTCCGTCAACAACCTCGGACCGGTCGTTTCTAGCATCATCAGTCACATCTCTCAAGAACAAGCTTCCAGAAGAGGTTTTCAAAATTCTCACTTTTGAAGTCCTTTTGGATCCTGACATGAAAGACCTCTGTGAGAAAATGCTGAAAATCAAGGGAGAGTCTTTATTTATCCGTCTTTTCAAGCGCGAGATTAGGAGCTTTTGCTCTGCACTATACACGGAAAATCAGACAGAAAGCACCTACTTTGCCTTTCGTGTATGTCAACTCTTAAAGCCTTCCACAATCAGGAAGGGTTGGCAACTTGAAGATCTAGTGGACCAGACAATAGAGGCTGGCGTAGAAAAGTACTTACAGGGTCTACGCCAGGTGGACCAATCCCCGCGAGACGATACTGCCGTAGAGTCAACATCTGAAATGGGTGCAGTGGAGACGGCCAGCCAAGACTCCAGAAGTGCTGAAGATCATGCCGGAGCCGGAGATCATGGAATCGTCTCCGTCGGCAATAAGCAGGCAGACGATGCTGCCGACGACGCTTCGACTTTTGTAGAAGATGAAAGTAGTGCAAGCAGTTCCCTCGACGATGAATTAGACATTATTCCTCTGTCACTGACGAAGGATACTATCTCATGGCTAAGAAGGGGCGTCTCATACCGCAATTTCAAGCACAATATAACCAAGCAAATCTGCTCACCTCTTCAATATGTCCACCGAGTCCTTCAACCAGCATTAGCATCAGAGCTGTGCTCAGCGACTTTCCATGTTGAGTGGCAGCTAATACAGTACACAAATAGCGAGCTTGAGGAGGGAGATACGCTTGTACATGCGCTTACAGTAAGTGGGGACATTATAGACGCTGAGGCATCGTCATGTCTGGACTATTGTCGCAGAATCTGGCCCGTAACAGGAGAGTTTGTCCTCATCACCCTAGAAAAGGCTATCAAAGCTGGCTGGCATGGTAAGCATGATGTTATTTGCCTTGAACTGGAGCTAACGTTCAATTAAAAAGATTCGTCATCCTCAGGGACGACAATTTCGTGTCATCTATGGGCTGGAGATGTCTCTCATTTCGAAGAGAAAGCTATTATTGTTGCGAATGGTTCGAGAGAAGATGTGATTAGCGTAGGCCAACAGCTTGCTTGGCTGAGCGCAGTATTTCGCATTCCAAATAATGGGAAATTTTCGTGTTCAGACTTTATTATTTGTGAAACACCAGACTTGAATGTCTTTAATTTGAATCTTTCTCAGCTTCAAGACATTAAAGCAACACCTCAAGCTTGCTGGCATCCACTCTTCCTTAATGGAGTCCTAGCACATGGATTTCCAATAAAACCGCGAGATGGAGAAATTGGTGTTGAGCTTCCCTTCGAGGCAATGACATTTTTTGCGGGAATAATCGGTCCTATGGAATACAGAGGCGGCCTAGTTCTCAAAGGATTCTCGACAATCATCTTTCCAAAGTCGCCCCCACCTCTAAAGACCATATCAAATCAGACGTCTGTTCAATGGCATTTAGTCTACGCCCGAACCCCGACACCGATACCACTGGCACTGTTGAGCGAGGAGCATAGCCGAGCGTTTTGGCCACTCACGGACCTAAAACTTCTAGCCCAAGGAAGGACTTTCCTTGGGTGTTACAAGACAGTCAACATCCATCTCGGCACCATTGATGCGGCTTATGATCGCATCGGATTCTCTCAAGCGTGTTTACCGGCTCGAAAGCCGATATTCTCCGGATTCACCCTTGGTATCACAATGCCAAAGTTTGGAGGACCTTCCGCCGCCGCACATTTTAATAAGCCAAAGAGACAATCTCTGACAAGAGAAGAGCACTCTTATGAAGGAATTCTCTCTTACAGTAGTACCATGCCTCTAATTCTCTACGATACGTCTGACCGTCGAGCCTGGATGGTGCCAGCCCTAGGCGTGATTCTTCACATGATTCATGTCTGGGCGGCTCTGCAGAAGGACAGCTTTCCCACAATGCAGTTCCCAGACTTGCCGTACGCAAATCCTGCGTGGGATATTGGTCGAGAGGCCCAAGAAATCATTTATGGGAACAGCAACCTCCAGCTCTATATCTCGAAAGACGACAACGAGCCATACATGCTGAAAGACTTGGTCAAAAAGTATTGGCTCGAATTAGAACACGCAATAGCGGCTGGAGCAGACCACGAACCCTCAGCAGATCATTTGACCGGCTGGGATTTGATGGAACTCGTGACTCGAGACCCTTTTAGCGCAGCAAAAAAACCAATTACCAGAGAATTCAAAGGTAATTGGAACGGTCTGGCGAGTGATCCAAACATGGTTGTCTTACTTTGTAGTGGGCTTGGGGAAGTAATTGTTCCGAAAACTGACACGCAGGAACTGTGCAATATGTGGAAGTTGGTACCGACAGACCAGGACTACCTCGCAGCCAGCGTCAAGTGCATTTTGCAATTGTCAAAACGCTTTCCAGAACCAAATGCCTGCTCGAAGCTCGGCCCCGCTCTGTTTTGGCAGCCTAGTCGCGATGTTGCACCTTTTGCAGATTGTTCACACGACCGTCGTTCGCCATGTCATCGCACTCAGGAGCTGGTTAGGACATGTATCCGCCCGCAGGCCGCTACTATTCTCGAGCAACAGGGCGCGATCATCTTCGGGCACCGCCGTAAGAAGCTACTCAAGCGGCTATACCAATCTAACTTGGAATAATGATCGCTGCCATAACAATTCTCTTCCCAACGAGCTCGCCAATCCGCAAGCTGTTATGTCAAACCCAATTTCTGTTCTATCGTGAGGACCCCATCGAATACAGATTTCCCAAACTAAAGGTAAACTGTTCGCCTCACTGTCGGTGTATTATGAAAGTGAGAACGCCAACAGGAAACACTGCATTTAGTGCATCGACGAGCTTCCGTCGAAAAATGGAAAGTGAAGGGAAAGAGCAAGAGCAAGAAGGCAAGACCAGAAGATCAGATGGTAGGGAGCCGCCGATAGGGCCATAAGCGGCTCTCTCTCCGAGCAGCATCCACGACGAGCTGCATTGGACGCCTCATGTGCAAACTTGCAGGGACGTAGCAGCTTATACGAAACGCGGGGCTGTAGGAAATGGTTTAGAGGGGAGCGTGAGGAGGCTGCGAAAGAGTATAAGGGAGCACGGGAGCAGTAAGGGAGTAGCGAGGGAGTAAGGGGGCGTAGCGAGGGAGTAGTATCTAAGGGAGTATATGGACGGAACGGACCTTAGCGCGCGAGCAGAGCGGTAAGGCTCAAGTTAGTAAACGCTTACGCTTTCTTTAAGACCGGAGAATCCTATATATATAAGCGGTTGCTTATTAGTCTTTCAGATAGTACGAGTATATATAGGTATAGGTATAGGTATAAGTCTATATATATATTCCCTAAGATATTTAATACTATCCTTGACTATTCCCTTTTATATATATATATATACCATCCCATCCCATTTTCCTACCTCTAACAACAAACATCCTCTCACAACATCCGGTGTTCCCTCAACCCCTACCCTGTCCCATCAGATCCTATCCTCCTATCTACTATCCACCACCACGAATCCGGCATCTAGCTAGCCTTCCGTTAATAAATTTATGGAGAGCATCTTTTCCATCCTTTCGCCTGCAGCCTCCCGTTTTGTGATAAAGGTTGGTGTAATGTTGAGCTGGAGGTTTGAGATTTAGAGTAGGGAACGACCGCTAGGCTGCGGCGTTTTACGAGGTTTTGGTCTTGATATTTGTTTGTTCATTTTGGCAGTTTTTGTAGGAGGTTGTTGGGGGGGAAGTTGGGATGCGGAGATGGGTTGGTGGATGGGGGAGATGAGAGGGAGATCTGTCAGGGGAGATATGGAGGAGAGTCTTGGGCGTGGTATGCTGTAGATTGATTGTGGAGGCTGGTGTTTTGGGACAAGTGAGATTTGCGAGTATATGCGGCGATAGGTCTGAGAAGTGTGTGGTAATGGCTAGTATGGTCGAATTGTGATTATTGGCTCTTGGCTCGGAGGTGATGGGTTGGTGGGTGGAGATGGTTTGATTAGTAGATTGGTAAATGAAGGTTGATGGTGGAGGATGTGGTGGATCAAGAGTTCAGGGCGCTGTTTGGATGGTTGGTTTGTAGCGATGTTGGTATGAATGGGTCTGTTCTTCGGGATATAGGTCTCCGATATGGTTGTTCGGTGTTGTACGATGAGTGTGTGGCGTGGGATCGTTGAATACCTCCATTGGTTTTTGGATAGAGTGGCGCGTAAGCAGCGCTCCATCGTGAATCCCGGGCCTTCGTATCACTGGCGGACTCTGGTCTATCGTATCCATCACACGTAAGATCGAGCATCATCTTCCACCTCCAGCCCCAGCACCATCCCCAATGGCCCCATCCCCCTTCACGCCTCTCAACCTCAAAACCTCCTCAAAAACCCCCACAATCTGATCCATGTGCTTATCCCTCGCCTTCTCAAACGGCGTCTCTTCATCCTCATCCGCCAATTCAGTATCCGCACCATTCTCTAGCAGAAAACGAACGACGGCGTCGTGACCATTGATAGCAGCTAAGGCAAGCGGTGTATTTCCCGTTTTATCCTGCGTGTTGATCTTCGCTCCATGCTTGAGCAGGATTTTGACAACGACTTTATGGCCTTTTGCTGCGGCGAGTGAAAGGGGTGTATTTCCATCTAGATTGGTGAGCTCGATCTCGGTGTCCTTGGCGAGCAGGAGCTTGACGCATTTCGTATGGCCGTTTTCGGCAGCGCGCGAGAGTGGTGTTTGGCCTGAGTTTTGCACAGGGTTGACATTGGTACTGGGGTGCTTGAGTAGCAATTCGATAGCGTCGTCTTTGCCCTCGGCTGCTGCCCATCCTATCGGTGTCAGATCCTCCCAATTGCCGATGTTTGGATCGGCTCTGGCGTCTAGCAATAGTTGCGCGACAGGGAGGCGATCTCTTTGAATGGCTTGGTAAAGTGGTGTTTCTTTCCAGCGACTTTGGGCGTTTACATCAATATCTTTTCTCGCAAGGAACATACGAACGATTTCCTCTCCTCTGGTGACGGCCATCCATAATGGTGTTTGCTGGTATGTGGTTTCCGCAAGGTTTGGATTGACGTCTGGTCTGTCGAGTAGCAATTTGACTACTTCGACATGGGTTTTGAAGAGTGCTGTGATGAGCGGTGTAAAGCCGTCTTTGGATGTTTGATTTGGGTCAGCTCCTGGCTGCTGTAGTAATAGCGCTACCACGGCATGGTGGCCTTGCTTGGCGGCTTTGAACAAAGCCGTTTGACCTGTAAAGTCTAGCTTTTCGGGATTGACGTTTGGCTGCTGCAATAGGAGCTTGACCATTGATCCATGGCCTCCCTCGGCGGCGAAGTGGAGGGGAAGTCTGTCACCAGCGGTACCAATGGTGGGATTTGCGCCTCGTTGTAGCAGGAGCTTCATGGCGGCCACCTGACCGTACTCAGCTGTCACACATTTCAGAGTCAGCATCAGTACCTCTGGATGATTGCAGTGAGCAATTCATAGCTCAGGTGTCAAACTGAGAGCAACTGCAGCTCTATGCACAACTGTGAACACCAGAATCGCTATCGCATAGGTAATACTACGATCGTTATGTTCGACTTCTTATATAGTAGCGGGAGCACATATAACACTTAAGGCTTAGCTGCTGATCCTTGCCTTGTGTTTAGGGTAAGCAGAGAAGCCAGGATAATGGCCGAATGTAGCATATATTGTAATTTAAAGGTAGTGATAGACCGCCATACGAAAGTATATGCAATTATGGTGAAATTGAGACTTCGTACAAAGGGGTAAAATGTAATTCCTGGAAAACGTACCTGCTCGAATGAGTGGCGGCCATCCCGAATTATCATTGACCTGAACATCGACACCTCTATCAAGTAATACTTCCACCTGCTTGACATCCCCCTTCTGAACAGCCCAAAACAATTCATTGGCGAACTTCTTCTCAATCGCAGCCGCAATCTCCTCGGCATGAGAATCCTCATAAGATGGGGGCTCCTATTTCGAGCGCGCCGCCAGCTCCCGCAAAACCTCAAGGTCGGCCAAGTGACTATACTGCTGCGTTCCATCCCGCAACAGGGTCTCGATCTGCTTCTGCATCTGGCATTGGATGGAGACGTTCAAGGAATCGTGCAAGCGCTGGACGAAATGGGCGATGTCGTTCACGAGTTTTTGAAAGCTGTTCTTGTCCACCGCGGCCCACCATAGCTTTTTGTGACCACAGGTTTTCGACTGGATCACTTTGGCTGCGGCATTCGAGGTCGAGCGGCCAGATTGGCCAAAGAGTCGTTTGAAGCGGCCGATCGACTCTCTGTCATCCCCCTCATCGGCAGCTGTCGGGCTGTCTTCATACTTTGGAGGTCTTTCGACGAGCGTGAGGTTGTACTTTTTCTTCAAGACTTCCGTATCACTGACGAGATTTTTGATATGCTGCAGGGTATCCGTGATCAATTTCCAATCTAGGAGAATATCAGCTTTCGCCGGATCCTGTAGACCTGCTTTCTCGGCCCATTGCTCGAGGCGAAATTGTTCCCATTCGAGCATGGAGCGCAGGATATCTGCGTCTCGACCGAGGTTGTTGGGGGCAGAGAGGAGAACGAAGCCTTTGACGCAGCCATCGAACACTTGTGCTGAGAATCCGATGATGCTTACTAGGGTCGCCGCTACGCCAACGACCTCCAAGCCAGTCGCCATGACAGTTGGGGGGTAACTTCTTATGCTACATGAATTTGCTGATGAGAAAGATTGAGGCATGCATATGAGGCCCAGAGCGTAGGAGATCTGGACTTGAGTATACATTTGGGGGGCCAGACATTGAGCCAATCATGTGAGCTGGATTACTAAGTAGAACTAGCGTGTACGAGTGAAAAACACGAGCAACATTTACATATGCTCGCTAATTTACGTACTTCAGTCATCGTGATGTTTTATATCACCGACTGAAAAAACTCCCTAGCTCGCAGGATCAAGCCAGGTCCGTACTTAAAAACTTGGCACTTTCTGCTGGGTTTCTGTGGGTCGAAGAGGTTGAGGATGGTGATGGATGAGATGTGGATTGGGGATGGAGATTGGGGAGGAGAAAGAGGATGTAATGGAGGTTGGGAACGGTGATGGTGGAGGTAAGACTGAGGGTGATGGATGATGATATAACAACCTTATCAAAGTACTCGAGGTACAAGTACGATCAGTCTGTGTGTGAAAGAGTCCTGAACCATAAGATTCAACAGAGCGTGAAATCGGAGTCAAGGAGGTGTGCCAAGTCAAGAATTGTGCTATGCTCTGCTCTGCTATCCTGTCATGGGTGCGAAAGATACAGATCGTCGTCACCTAATCCAACGACTTCACCGCACCGCCATCCTCGCCAGACTCAAGCATGGCCTGCAGTATCACCAGATCCTTCAAGGCCTCCTCGGCCGTCGCCCTTTGTTCCATCTTCCCCGTCCGTATTGCATTGGCAAAGGAGGCGACCTCGCGTTCGACGGCATGACTACATATATACCGCTGGTCAAAATGCGCCTTCTTCTCATCTCTTTCTCCCTTGGGGCCTTTCCGTGATAGAGTCACCTCCGTCGGCGTGACGGTCACACTGCCTTTGTCCGTCGTGACCTGCATTTCCCATGGCTCCTCCGCCTTGTGTTCGGCGCCGAAGGACAGGCTGAAGGTGCCGTTGTTGGCGTTCGTGATCTGTAACGTCGCTTGAACGGTATCCAGGGGCACAAGTCTACGCTGCAAAGAAGAGGTGAAGGCGGCGACTTGGGTAATGGATTCGCCGCCGGCTGCGAGGAGGTAGCGTATTGCAGCGACAAAGTGGATGCCACAGTCGAGCAAACAGCCGCCGGAGTAGTTCGGAGACTGGCGCCTACGTCGAAGGGTATGAGTCAGCCAGATTTGAACGACCACTGCGGTATGCAGAAAGACGTACCATTCAGTTCGATAATATCGATCGTCCGGACCGATGAAACCGTGAAGTATCAGACTAAAGGTGACCACGTTCCCCTTCAGCTTCCTGATCTGTTCGGCCCCAAAGTTCACTTGGTCCATGTAGCGGTAATTCTCTGCCACGCTCCACAGCAACAGCCCTTGATTGTTGTGCTTCTGGTACCAATTCAGAAGCTCGGTAGCTGTCTTTACGTCTTTTGCAATGGGCTTCTCGCTAAGAACATGTTTTCCGGCTTTGATGGCCCTCTTTATGAAATCTGGCTGAACCGGTATAGGTAAGGCTATGATGACCGCGTCTAGATCTTCACGGCCCAGGAGGTCATTGAGTGAACGCCCTGAGGCGCAAGGGGTGTCAAAGTAAGTATCGACGGTACCCTTGGCGATTTTGGCAAGCTTGTCGGCGGACTGCTTGGATCGAGAGTATATGGCTTTCAAGGAGAGGAGCGAGCAGGCTTCCACCGCTGGTAGATGCTCTGCAACGGCATAATCAGCCGAAGCAACGTCAACCTGACAGCTTGTACTCACCGTCGTGGGCAAAGATGCCAGCGCCGATTATCGCGATACCCTTTGCCATGTTGTTTCATCACAATTCGTATGAATCAAAATCTGGGACGACGGCCACATTTTGAATGGAATGTGGATTCTCCGCAGCATTCTATTGGCGGTGCATAGCGAAAGGGTCTGCCTCATTCTTGAGGAAGAAGCGGCATTCGATGCAGAGGTTGCGACCGGTCTGGAAAAGGAGCTGAAAGTGTTACAGTAGTACGCCAGAAGGTCAGATCGCGCACATCTGCGATGAGCCCAGCAGCCTGGTTCGACCGGTGGGAAGAACCCTTGGCACCCACCGACCTGGTTCACCCTTATCAGCCAAGTTCTTGGGTCGACTAGGGGGAGCTAGACAATACATAGTGGAATAGTCACCCTGCATGCATTCCTGACTAACCCATCTTGACGCCCATGCTTCACTGATGATTGGCGAGCTGGTTGCAGAAGGTTGGAAGGTTGGAAGTCTGTTGCTGGATCAACAGCATGGAGGGCAGCAGGCATCCGAGGATCGAGAGTCTATTCTGGGCTGATGGTGCCGTACCGGTTGGGCGGGGCAGTGGCCTTCTGGGCGGTGGTCGCTCGTGCTATGAAGCTTGATGTCGCAACGCTGCAGATATATCGTAACATTGTGCCTTAGTGGGTGGTCGTGCATAGGAGAGCCAGCTGTATGGAGCAGGAGCGCTTGGGAAAATCGATGGCGATCCAACGCTAGTACCACTTAAGGTTAGCGTCCCGGCATCGGAGCCCGGGATTCTGCACCCGAATTGGCCCAGGCTTTCAACTTTTCATGCTTGAAGATTGAGCAATTCTCTTCCTATCATCAAGTTCAGGTGTTGAGACTGCTGATGCAGAGTGCTGACGCAGAGTGCTGATGTAGGAAACGTTGCCCTGACGTCATAATTGGAGAAAAAGCAACAACTTACATCCGTCCAAGCGGCTTCGTCCACCAGCTAATGCCTCGAATACTTGGCCCAGAGAATATGGCAGATGGATGATTGGGTCCTTCTGATCAAAGGCTCGAGGTCCTGCTTCCCGCGTTGCCCGCAATGTCAGCCCCAGTGGAACCCTACATCCGGACATCCAACCATTCCTCGGCCGTTCCCAGATATGACTGCAGTGGGAGATGCGTCTTCGTTGCCGACGCTGTCAAGGATATCGGGCACGGACTATCCCGCGATGATTCGGCCTGGGATCGCCCTCCGGTCCTCCCCTTTCGAGGATTATACCATTGTAGCTACAAACAGAATGGGAAAGAAGCCGCCAACGGTGTTGTCAGTCAAAGCGGTCATGCTAGGTCTGTCAATGATGGAACAAGCGGTGAAAGAGGTGGAAGCTATGTTTGGCTGGGTATATGTACCTGTCGATAAGGCATGATATCTCGGAAAGGCGATGTCAATTGCAGACAGCGATCCAGATCAGTGATACGTGGCACGGCCCGTTGTCAGCGTTGTCGCTCAGTACATAGCGGTACGGCGGAGGAAGTAACCGCTTGGTTAGCAATTTGCGGATATTGCCCTCTGACTCGCCCATCCCGGCCGGATTGTTCGAAAGGTGGTCTCTTAAGAGCATCTGCTATACGAGCTGGCCTTAGCGGCGATTGACCAGATAAGCTTGCGAACCTTAGGTTCTTCAGATCTATTGGCGCCAGATCCCGCGAGCATGATGCTCTTCAATACGCAGTTCACCCAGTTGATGTTACGACAGATATAGCGAAGGCCGTTTGGAACGTGACGCGTACATCTGACTATTACTTCCTTGAAACGCTTCCCTCATCTTCGATATTCTGTCTCGGAACTGTCTTTCTGATGTCCTACATGACTAATCGTCTTTTCCTCAGATTAATCACGCCGCGCGAGGTGGTTAAGTAGACCGTCGTACCTGAAGAGGTATTGAGCCTAAGTGGTCACTAATTACTGAAACCTTTCCTAGAAAGTTTGCGGATGCATTAGCCAGGTTCTCATCATCATCTTCGATCGTCAGAGATTGCTACAACATAGGTTTACGGCGCAGCACACAATGCCCAACAGTCAAGTATGGCAGAACTCAGAAAGGTAAGACCTCACTTTACCTTAGCTTGCTACTTAGTTCAATGATTCTTTATTAGCCCTTCAGAACTTTCGATTGGGCCCGCATGCCTACTCTAATACAAGCCTATCTATCTCACTCCCTGACATCTCCACTCATTGACTCATGCAGCCTAGTCAACGACTTTTCCATATCTGGCAATTACTTCGTACACTCATATTCCGATACTACCACTCATTGCTTCCATTAGGAGATCAAGGCCCTGCTCAGTGACGGTCTGGTGGTAGCGATCCGCCTTTGGGTCGACTTCCTTGCGTCCCTCACCTACTTCCTCTTGCTCGTCACAGCCTCTCGCTGACATGTATAGCGCGAGTCCTCTGCTGGCAAAGTCCCGCACAAGGTCAAGTACACGGGCACCCTCGTTTATGTAAGGATGCCGACCTTCGGTATCCTCCTTCGAGGCGGCAGAGACCTCATCGCTCTTACTCGGAGCGTACTCCTCAGTCACCCCTTCCATAGAATTATCATCGATCGCTCCGTCGCCTGATTCTCCTTCTCTGTCAGGAATATCCACAACAGTCTGAGCGTCCTTGTCTTCGCTCTCAACATCTAGTAGGCCTTTGTCGCTCTTAATATCTTGATCTTCGGCGATTTCATCTGTCTGATATACGTCCTTTCTATCATTCGGCTTTTCTTCCTCGACAGAATTGTCCTCTCCAGGACGTTGGGTATTGATGTCGTGGACTTCGTCGCTCTTGATGTCTTGGGACCCCTTATTCATATCTTCTCTCTCCGGTACAACCTTTCCCACCAAAATACCGAAATGCTCTTCTTTTTCAGATTCGATCTCTCCAGGATACTTGGTTTTGATGCTCTCGTTATTGGTGACATTACCCTCGTTGCCCTGAACGTCATCATGTATCTCGATTGAATCGTCCAGCTCCGACACATCGCTTTTCCCCACAACACTGGAATTTTCTTTATTCCCAGAATCGTCTTCTTTAGGTTGTTGGATCCCCATGCCCCCGTTGTGGACATCCTGGCATCTATCATCTTCGATGGCATCGTGATGGTAAGGCATGCCATCCATATTTGGTACACCATTTTCGTTCATGTTACCGGCCTTCACCTCCTGGCCAGAATTGTCTTCTCTAGCTTCCTGGATCTCTGTAAGACCGTTGTGGATAGGCATGTCAGCCGCCTTGGGCACGGCGTTTCCTGCCAAGTCTGCCAAGTTACTGGGCTTCTCTTCATTATCAAAGACGTCCTCCTTGGGTTGCTGGATCTCCATTACCCCGTTGTGGGTGGGCATTCCAGCGGTCTGTGGCAGGCCTTTCTCAGCTATATCACAGGGCTTCTGTACCGGGCTGGAATTGTCCTCTGAAGGTTGTTGGTTCTCTATGCCCCCGTTGCAAACAGACATGTCAGCGGTCTCAGGCATGCCTTTCTCTGCAGTGTCACCGGGCTTCTCTTGCCGATCAGAATTGTCCTCTGATTGTTGGATTTCCAATGCCCCGTTGTGGATAGGCATGTCAGCTGTTTTTGACTGATCCTTTTCTACTATATTGCTGGCCTCCTCTTCCGGGCTAGAAGCGGCCTCTGAAGGTTGTTGGGTGTCTATGCCCCCGTTGAGGATGGGCATATCAGCGCCCTTTGGCACCTCGTTTCCTGTAGTATCGCCGGGCTTCTGTACTTCGTCGACATTATCTACTCTCGTGTATTCAGCGTTAATATTGATCTCATCGCTTCCCTCGATCAAGGCATTCGTCTTAGGTACGCCGTTGCCAATAGTGTGTCTAGGCTTTATTGCTGCGTCGGCACTGTCTACTCCTGGGTACTGATCGTCGGTTTGCTTGGCTTCGGTACTAAATCCGTCGTTTGTTCCGTCATGTCGCTTAACTAGATTATCTATCTCGGGCATGTCGTTCTTTGCTCCTTTACCGGGATCCTCAACTTGGTCGTCCATTCCAGGCACGTCGTTCTCGGCGACATCCCCGAATTCGCCCTCTCTGGAGTGTTCAACGTCGACATTCCCGGCGTCGGTATCATGGTCCTGAGTATTGTCGATGCAATCAGGTACCTTGACCGGATCATCCGTCTCGGGTATATTGTTTTCTGCAGCGTTGTTGGTTACAATATCCTCCCTGGGCTGTTGACCGTCAATGTTCTCGGCCTCGGCATCAAGACCTTCACCACCGTCAACGCCATCATTTTCTTCGATCAGGTAATTCCTTTTAGGCGTGTTATCTTGTGCTCTATCATTCGGCTCATTGACCAGGTCCTCTGTCTCGAACACGGCTTTCTCTGCTACATCACCGGGAACAGTGTCCTCTCTCGGGTGCTGAGCGTCCATGGTCCCAGCCTCGACATCAAAATTTGCAGCATCGTCATTGCCAACATGTCTGTTCTCTGAGTCATCCGTAACAGGCACGTCGCTCTTATCTTCTTCAACGGGCTTATCGAAGTCGTGGCTCGAGCCCGCAACGTCGGCAATTTCCAACTGATCTTCGGTTTCGCGGCTTTCGTTAACTGTATCATGCGGTGCACATTCACCGGGCTCGTTCATAATGCACTTAGTGACCTGTGCGCTCTTCGCACCATCCTTGACACCAAGTGATACACCCGCAGCTCCAGGAACTTTCCAAGCTTTTGATATTCTGTAAGGTCGCCAAGGCGATGCTCCCACCGACCAAGAATGATCAGCAGGTCTCTTACGACCGCCGTGAACCGAAGCTGAGCTGGCCGTTGAATTCGAGGACGAAGCGACTGCTGGAGGAGAAGAGACGACGATTTTCTCTATCAATCCCAATGGCAGATCATGAGAGGTTGATACTTCCAAGGGCGGCGTTGCTGGTGGGAGTGGTATCAGATTCCCGTTCTCGTCGAGCCCGCGCTTGATGGGCGCCACTGAAGTTTTGCCATACCGGTACCACACTTGATGGACCGTAGTGGGCGAGTCAGGCGTAAAGCTCTTATCATGCTGATGGTCTTCAATCAACTCAACGCTCATGGAGATTCCGCTCTGTTCAATTACTTTAAGTCCTTTGGGCTCGTCAGGATTTTCTGGTGTACTGCCGTGAGCGTTGTTGTCTAAGCCCCTGCCATCCTGTTGGTCTTCGTTCGAATCACCGCTCGTCGGAGACTCGCCCTGCTCGAGTTCTTTGAGTACTTCGCGTCCAATGGATTCTTCAGATGTGCTGTCTTGGGTGTTGTTGTCTGGGGTCTTGTCATGCTGTTGGATTTTGATCGTCTCATCCCATGGGAGAAGTTCGCAATGCTCAAGATCTTGCAGTTCTTCGGAATCGCCAGAATTCACTGAAGTGCTGTCATGAGTGTTGTTGTCTGAACTCCTGTCATGATGTTCGTCTTCAATCGTCTCATCGCTTGAGGGAATCTCGCCCTGCTCAAGATCATGGAGTCCATCGGATTCGCCCGACTTTACTGACGCGCTGTCATGAGTGTTGCTGTCTGAATACCCATCATCGATCTTGAGCCAATCTTCCTCAATTTGCGCGATCATATCCAATTTCTCCTCCAGCATCGTTCCACTGTGCTGGTGTGAGTCTGGCGGTTGGACTGTTGTTGGCATGAGGACTTGTATTTGAGTATTTTTTCAAGATTGGTTTGATGAATGGTCGAATGGTGAGTTGCATTAAATACAAGGTCAGCGGGTGTTGCGATTGTGTGCCAATGTATTACGTGAGTCCATGTTCAAGGACCAGAGTGTGTGTTAATGTTCCAGCGGATAGGGCTAGGATTGTTGAAGGGCGCAAAAATGGTCATGTGAAATCTGTTGGGGTCAGTACGCTCTCGCGTTGAGGGGTAGTTAATTTGACAGTTCCGGAAGCAATACCTCACTTTCGCCACCACATCTCAACACATGGATTAAATCTGTCTGCAGTCTAATCCGTTCACGCTAGACGAAGTGAGGACTGTCTTTATGCCACAGGCACAAGGTCAAGCCATGGCATGTGGCAACCCTCACTACTGCGGACTTCTCAACACAATAAGCAACGGCAAGTGTAAGGGCTTCAACATGCGGCAGGACCGACTCCGCACACCGTGCTCGACGTACGGAACTCGTTCCCATCCAACGAGCCACCGGTCGCTAGCTATGTACATGCTGGCGGCTGGAGTCTGTGTCAAAGTCCTGGTCGGAAGACTACTTCCTCCTCACCCCTGCCATGCCTTTGTTGGCACAATCTCTTATGTCGTAATTTGATGTGCGACAGCGATGGAAGGGCCTAGGTCTCAATCGTGGAAAAGTGCTTTTAGAGGTGCGCAGCCTGCGTTCTCTCTTCTTAGGAAACCCCAAGAATGATGATATGAGGGCACTATGAGTACTATTACCCCCTTCTCTACAGATTTATGATATCGTGAAGCCTAGGATCCAAGTGTAGTCCGCTTGCGGCTTGATGCGTCAGCGACCGAACAATACACAAGTCGCATAAGGAGGCCGCTTTTTCCATCTAGATTTCGTGCCTTCCTTTATTGTTGTCGTACGTTCAATATGGTGTGTTAACCACGCCGCCTTCGAAGGTCTAGTACAAAGATAGTATGTAGAAATAACCGGGTGTATTCTCTCCAAGACTATCCTCCCTAGCAACGACAACTGGCGAAGTCCTGCCAGCATTGACAAAGTCTGGTGCTTATGGTACGACCACCCGAACGGTTCCACGCTCCACGTTCACTGAAAGGGGAATGATGAAGTTCTTGAGGTATGCGCTGCATTCGCCGCAAAGGTGCTTGGACTGAAGGTAAAAATGAGCTACGCTCAGGTTGGGCGCCTAAAGCGCAGATGCAACGAACTTGGTGGTGCTAAGCATCAGCTGTGGCGACATGCGATTATCCCGGACCTCACAACACGCTTCGGCTACAAAGTAACAATGACATATACGTGTTGGATCCTGGTCCTTACCAAATCTGCATAACGTCACTTCAACGATCTCGATGGGCGGCTTTAACGTCCTGCTGAAGCTTCTTGTGCTGCATCTTATTCCAGTATGTGCAATCTCGCCTCTGCCAATAGAGAATGGGATCGGCTTACTCCCAAGACCCACACCGTAACTCCACAAGTCGAGTGTGATGCGCTGGGTGCTGATGTGCTGAAATGATTCCAGCCCATCCAACGTCACTGCGCCGATTCCGCCACTCCCTCCATACTTCTTTGTCGATATCGATTTCGCTGAAGATGTACCCATGAAAGCACTGTCATTCTATGGTGCTGCGATATGGCTTATGTACGTACGAAGTCCGGAGTAGAACGTGAACACTGACAGATACCAATGAAGGTACGCTTTCGCGGTTCAACCATGGGCTGAATCTGTAGATTTGACCGATACCGCTACGGTGAAATGCTCAGACCTCACGATCCTTACGCTTCCGATCAGAGGCAACTCCCTGACAGCTGGGCATTGCGTGCTGGCTTTGCATAAACTTGTTACTGCTGTCTACGGACCACCCGCTCGCTATGATTATGTCGTCGCAGCCATGACACTGAACGGAAACCACATCGGACAGATAATCGTCGACACTTTCGAAGGAGCTCAACGCAGTGGCAGCTACAGCCACACCGTGCCCAATGTATCGAGTCAGCCACCAGCTTACGGCAGCACCAACTTGACGCTCGACGACACGGGCACACTCATCGATCAAGAATATTCAGCGCTCCGTGTCAAGTACCGTTACGAAGGCAGACATATCCGCAGCGAGGAGATCTTCACCGCGGCCCTGAACGGTCTGACGTCCCTAGCACCCTACGCCGAACGCAGCAACGAATGCGGCTCCGTGACCGGTGTCAGCGGCTCCGGGAGGGTCGATTTCCACATCCGCTCGATCAACCTGGGCGTATGGGTGACGTCGTGTTTCGTGCTGAAACGTGCCCTGTTGCTAATTAGCCTCTATCTCATGGCGCCGATCAATCGGTTTGGCGAGATGGATTTTCGCGTCGAGTATGGGGGCACGGAGGTCGCCACGGGGTATGTGTATTTGTCTAGGGCACTGAGAGTGGGGGAGGGGAATAGGACGAGTGGGGTTGCTAGCTCGTGATAGACGTATGCAACATTTAATATGATGCATGGCATGGCATGGCATGGTGTAGTTTCCCTCGTGCGGAATGATTGTTTTTGGAGAGCACGATACGTTGTACCGATAAATATATTATGAATTACTAATCTAAACAGCACAACGCCAACAAGTATCATACCAAAACTCACCAACCATCAACCATCAACCAAACACCATCAAAATCCCTCACCGCTGAAACTCCCCACCCCACTCCCCCACCCCCCCCCACCCCATGAAATAAAACCTTCACACCCTCCCCCCCCTCCCCAAAATCCACATCTCCATCCGCCTCTCCACCCCCTCATACTCCCTCCTCCCCATCCCCTGCACGCCCCCCACCCCGCTCGCCACCACCGTCTCCTCTATCGCCGCCAACAACGGGTTCTCGTTGGAGCTGGTGTTTGAAGCGTGGTTGTGCAGGAGGTGGAGGGCGGTTTGGTGGAGGTGCTGGAGGTGGATTTCTTGGGCGCCGGTTAGGAGGCCTGTGAGGCGGTTTTTTGTCTTGGGGGGTGTGGTTGGGGGTTTTGAGGTGGGGGTGGGGATTTTGGAGGGGGGGAGGGAGGGGGTAGGAGGGACGGGGGTTTTTGTGGGGGGGGAGGGTTTTGGTTTTGGGGGGGGGAGGGAGAAGCGGGTGCCGTTTTGGCGTTTTTGCTCTGAGGCTATTGTTTGTTCGTGGGGGTTGCGGGGGGGTGGGGGGGACATTGTGCGTTGGGACCTGGTGGGTTTTGGTGGGAGGGGGGGGAGGTTGTGGATGGTTTGTTGGATGGTTGGGGAGGGGGGGTGTGGCAACTTTGGGGTGTGATGATGATGATGGGATGGTGGGGATTGAAAGTGGGTTTTGGGAACATTGGCTTTGTGGGTTGGGAGTGGGTATTTATGATTGAGGGTGCATGATTGTTGAGATATCAGCTTCGGCTTTGGGCTTTGGGCTTTGTGCTTTGTGGTGGATAATGGGTGAATGGTGGGTCCTTTGTTTTCTTTGAGGGGTTGTGGTCTTGGACCTTTTGATGAGTCTAGATAAAGGGTTGTTGGGTTGTGGTCTGTTGTGTTTTCTTTGTTCTTGTTCTTTTATGAATGGGTTGGTGGTTGTGGGGTGGAAGGTGGAAGGTGGAAGGAAGTGTGGTATTGGGGTTGAGGTTTATAATGGCTTTGTTCTTGTTTTTGATTTGATCTGATCTGATCATGGGCCTTGAGGTGGTTTTCACGGCCACATTGACTAAGGTAACGTTCCGATTGTGGTTTTGGTGTAGTGACTTTTTGATATCACAGCTTTGGTATGGGTATGGACGAAGTAGGTAGGTGATGATGGGGTGTCTCGTCGAGGTTGGTGGAGTATTTGCGGTGGTTGTGATGCCTGGGAAAGCGTAAAGTGATAGATATTGGTATCGATATGATCCACAACACGGGTCTGTGTAGGGTTTCGGTGTTGTACCGAATCTTTGGGTTGCAGACTAGGTGTCTGAATGTAGTACTGCTCACGCGACATGAGGACCGTCATTCAACGTTATATATATACCCATTTACTATCTTCAAAAGTGCCACGAGCATTGCACATCCACTTTAGTCTATACCTTCCCAAGGCAAATCTTATCATGCATCACCACCCCTCTAATACCTTCAAGGTCACCTCCAGATCCTTCGGTCTCGGTGTGATACCACTTCGAACGCTAATCTCATAATCCTCTTTCGCAAACCGCGTCTCAAATACACCTGCCCACGCAGCCAACAAACATGCAAACTCGCCCTTTGCAAAACCCTGTCCGATGCAACTTCGCGGGCCCTGCAGGAAGGTGAGGAAGGAGTAGTTGTTTTCCGCACCGCCGGTATTGGCCTTTCCGGAGCCGATCCAGCGCTCAGGGTTGAATTCGGCGGCATCGTCGCCCCAGAGCTCTTTGTTCGCATTCGTGGCCCATGGCGAGATGTAGAATGAGGTTCCCTTCGGTATGAAGTGGCCGAGGAGCGAGGTATCTGTAGCGGCTACGCGCAGTGTGATTGGTACGCCTGGGTAGAGACGGAGTACCTCGTTACAGACGGCGTTGAGGTAGGTCAGATTATCGATATCATTTGCGGAGACGATTGCTTGGGGAGAGCGAGGGTCAGGGATGGCGGAGCGAATCTCATCGCGTAGCCGGGTTTGGATCTTGGGATGTTTGCAGAGCATGCAGATTGCCCAGGAGAGAGCGGAGGCTGTGGTTTCGTGTCCGGCGATGAGGAAGGTCATGAGTTGGTTGACGAGATCGTCGTCTGTGAAGCCGCCGGACTCGATGGCGACGGATAGGATGTCGGTGGTGTCTCTTTCGTTCTTGAGCATTTTCTGCTTGGCGTTTTGGACGAGAGATAGACATGTCCTTCTGATGACTTTAGACCCCGCTTCAAGGTTGTCGTTCCGTTGTATGCTACGTCTTGATTAGGCTTTGTCTAGACCATGAAGGACGTCCTTCCAATAGGAGTACTCACGGAAGGTTCCGCATCAGCCATGTCGGAAGGAGGAATGAGAGCAGACGAATGAGACGGGCTCTAGGGCCTAGCGAGAAGATTTTCTTATATGTGCGTATGAGCTCGGTGGTCGGGTCTCGGATGGAATGAAAATCCTGTCCTAAACCTGCAATGCCTATAATGTCAAGGGTTGCTCTACTGGCCCACTCGTTTACATCAATAGGTGCGCTAGATTTTTCGCCTGCCGGATCAACGGCCTCACTGTTTAAGATCAAGGCATGGACTAGCTCGCTCGACTTGCTCCAGAAGATTGGGTATAATTCCTTTATATGCCGAAAAGCGAATGCGGGATTCAGATTCTTGCGTTGCCTCTGGTGTAACAACTGATGAGCACGAGAACATTGGAGCATTGAACACGGTGACCCACCTTATGTTCTTCCCCTTCTGCAAGGAAGACACCTACGCCGAGGATCCTACCGAGGCCAGAGGCTAATTGAGGTGGCTTGATGAAATCATACGTCTTGTGCACGAAGATCTCAGCGAGTGCTTTTGGGTTCACTGGAACCAGCGTTTCGGAGTTGAAAAAGTCAAGGTATCTAAGCAGACCATCATTCGGGATTTGCTCCTGCCAGCGACGAATAGTTTCGCCGTCACCATTTGGCTCTCGCAGCATTTTCAGACGATGGCCCATCAAGATGTTGCCACCCTGTTCAGCACGTATTCAGATTACGTGGTTCGTGTGGTGAGGGTTGATAGACATACCGAAGGTCCAGGTATCGCACTTAGAGGACTGAGGAACTTTGGATATATAATGCATCGATGTATAAACCAAGCCAGAATCTGGAACGCTAGAGCGCCAAAAGCCGCCACAATGAGATATCCGATAGACAGCCAATCAGTGTAGCGGTGAACCAGGAAGACAGCGGTGATATCGCTGATGATGAATATTCTGTAGATTGCCATGACTGCAGAGATGGGAACTATCGCGGTACAATTGGTGGCCTGGTATTCACATCAACACAGACAAGTCAGACGAAACATGAGAGAAGCTCATTCGACTAGGGGGGTGGCGTCTGCTTGTAGATTATGCCAAAAACACTGCTTCTTCCAGAAGATCCTATCGTACTGGATAATGATGGCTATTCTATCATGCCATGAGAATGCGAATAGATGCTGGTAAATCTGGAGCGTAGACAGCAATGCTAAGCTATGGTGGTCGTCAGAACTGCGTGCGTCATCGAGTAGTATGACTAAGGCTAATGACCAATAATCAGGGAGCCAGTTGACGATTTAGCCATTCCTAATGCGGAAAGGTTCGATGATATAGGATACCACTAGTGATGTATCCGGGGTATTGAAAAGAACCAAGCAACCTTCTACAACTCTCCCTCGCTCCTACACATAGTCTTCATTTCCAATGTCTACCAAAAGTGACTCGGACGTCATGCTGATATCCACTCAATCTCATTGCAAGTGCAAAAGCGAGGCTCCGGCCCATCCCTAGGTTTTGTTGTCGACCACCGTCCCAGAATGGTTGTTCATGTCTGTCGCCCGAGACCAAGGGTTCCTAAAGGAACACGAGCATGGCAGATCTTTTTCCAAGGTTGATACTTCGAGACCCTACATCTCTACCCTGGTGCTAATTCAGATGTTCTGCAAACAACTGTTTCGCCCTTTAGCTGCCATGGCTGTCCGGCTGGGCGATGCTTGATCTGGCAAATTCAAAATCATATGCAGCTTACACCCCTGTTGTTGTCCTCCTTGTCTCGTTCCCTTCCTTATAAAAATCCACTAGCCTTGAGCTATATGCCTTTCTCTTGCAATTGTAACTCTTATACTGTCGTGTAAATCCTATATCCGATGATCATCTTGACCGCAGGTTGCCAGCCATTGCATCTGATGCCTCAGATGGATGGTAATAGGGAAGGAAGATACTCCGCCATCATTCAACGTCGGAAATTGTCACGAGTTCCATAGCTTGTAAGCTTGTCAAGTCTATTGTCACTGTCACTTTCCACTGGCGCACTCCAGTGCTCTTTCAATGATAGCAACACATGAATTCGTTGCGCTTCATACCCACAAGCTTGTTAGGAAAAGCTAAGGCTCAATATATAAATTGTCATATATTGAAGATTGAGAATTACTGGAAAGAAAAACTACACGGAGCTCCTCTACCAACGACCTAAGCTAACCCGAAAGCTTTCAGCGCATTCGTATAGTATTCAGTCCTCCGAGCGCTTGCAGATGCACCGATACACCCGACATACGCATCGAAAGCCTCCATCCCTGCTTTCGCCAAACCACTCACAACACCATCGTCACACTGAGCAGTCAGAAACCACGCCGCGCTACCAAAATCATACTCTGGATGACTCAACAGCAGATCAATCACATTCTCCGGTCCGGCTGCTTGCGCTGCCTCCAGCTCTCCAACAAGCCCCGGTATACTACGCGCATAATCCAAATTATATGCTGCGGACTGCATATTCCTCGTTCCCTGCCCCGGAACGGGAAAGGGGAAATAGTGGTGCGAGTATTTGAAGTCACCAGATTCCATGGCTATAGTACTGACCACTGCCGCTTGGGTTGCTAGGTCGGTGATCTTATAGGTGGCGAACGAGGCTAGGATTGGCGCTATGGCTTCTTCGGCCGTCTTGCATTCGAGAGGGTGAGTTGCGCCAGAGCAAGTATCGGATGAGGGCGCGATAGTGAGCAGTGAGGCGGCGGTGAGAGATGAGACAGTCGCAAGTTGCTGTGTTCTCGTGAGGTTATTGGCGGCGGTAGGACGGTCGCCACGATGCTTCTGATGCAGATACATAGGAACTGCCACACAAAGCCCGACGACTATACAGACGAACAGCAATATGCACGCCGCCCACTTCCAGTTCAATCTCGTTGCACAGCGCCGTAATCGACTTGGCACACCTTTCCTGCTGTTAGCTTCAAGATCCTGTGAGCCATCGAGCTCGATCACGTGCAGTCCCTCGGTTTTGATACGCCGCTGCTGCTGCCACGGAAAGGTGGTCCTTCCATTGTATGTGGGCCCTGGGGGCGGAGCGCCACTGTGGCTGAGCTGAGACTCTTCGCCCGACGGCTGTGGGAGTGCGGAATTGGCTAAGGAATTCGTGTCCGGGTGTCGAAGTCCTTTGTAAAGGGAAGTCTTGGCGATGAGATCTCGGTCGCGGGTCTCAGGGATTTGCGATACCATGGGTGAGGATGTGATACCCGAGCGAGGAATCTAAGCAGTCAAGACAGTTACGGTATAGTCTGAGCAGGCTGTGGTTGTGATTGCTGTGTAGGGGTAGATGCCTGCAGGTACTGGCGAGGTAAAGGTCCTTATAGGTTGCTCTGGATGGTGGATTCGGAGAGGTAAGGAAACGGAAAGAAACGATGAAAGATATTTTCTCTGAAGGTAGGTGGTTGTGGGACACAGGGGCTGGTTCTTCGAGTTCTTTGATAACCTGGCTTTCATGCAGTCTCTCAGTTTCATGGATTGACTAGTTTCCAATGGCATTGTCTGAATAGCAATGACCGACATTGTATTTCATCATGGCATTAATAAGGGAACTAAGAAGCTAGGCAATTAAGCGATGCCTGAAAAGTTTCACTTGAGTCAATATGATGTTCTAAGTCGACTTTAGCAGACAGCTGAAGGAAGCAAGCCCAAACCTTCGAAATCAAAGAGTGGATGACTCGTCAAGCAGGATCAACATAAGCTCTTTCTTACCCATATTCAAGATTGAGAATGGGTAACTTTGCGCAAGTTCGATGATAATCACAGACTACTTGGATGACGACCGGCAAAGACTTTCCACTAATCAGATCATCCCAACATCTAGCAACCAACAGCATTTATCCTACCTCCGACCTCAATCGCAGTCTCCAGCTCGACGCTGCGCAACAACCGGCACAACACCAAACACAAACACAATCGCAGCCCCCAACAAGAAACAACCCACCGCAGACTTCCAAGACAGACCTGCAAAACACCTGCGAAAGTACCGAGAACTCATTCTCACCTTCAAATCTTTATGCTGTCCTGTCTCAAGATCATCACTGTTGAGTTCATGCTTCCGCATCCCTGCATTACATATAGGTCGTTGTTGCTGATATGGGTAGATGGCTGGATCATCCTTGCGTGCGGCTCCTGGCAACGGAGTATCGCACCTTTGGTTGTTGTATACTCTGGTTGGGTGTTGGACTGGCTCGATAGGTGGGGCCTGGGAGTTCCGACTCGCCATCGCCGTAAGAGGCATGGAGTTATTATTCGTTCAGTATGTATAACGAGGTGATCTGCAGCGCTGAAATCGTTCGACGGCAATCCCTTGTAGGTAAGTGCAGAAGCCGAACGTGCGAATCCTTGGAGGTGGGAAGGCGAGTGTGACTTATGACCGTCAGTCCATTGTTGGAAGAGACAAGGACAACGGTTTCCTTTCTTACATTACATCCCTATTCATTAACAAATACCTGCTAGGAAATCTCTTTATTCCCTCCGATATCGCCCTGCAAACAATTACGCCCACAACACAATGCCCTTATGCCATCTCATACATGACGCGAAGAAGAGAGGTGTCCAAGCTCACCATCCAACACTGTCCGGAGCGCATACTTACAGCTATCCCCAATCTCCATCCATCTAGCATATCTACCTCAAAACCCAGCACCGCCAACATTATCAGTAGCGTCACATCAACCCCCACAACAAACTCCCCACCCGCTCCCTCCATGCTCGAGAAAGAAACATGGACGACCATACCCCTAAGCCCATCCCCAACCCCAAACAATCCCATACACACCTCCAGCCCAAAACAACCCGCTCACACTCCATACAGCACCATGAAAAAAGACCGAATGCTCCTTCCACTCGAACTTTCGGGAGGCGGTAGCTACGACCTCGAAGCCCAAACACCACTCACAGTCCGTTCATCAGCCGAGCGCATGCTTTCAAGAACGCTATCATTCGGTAAAACATGTTGGGATTTGAGTAGGTGGCTCTTCGATGACGAGGAAGACGTATGTTAGTAGTATACGATCCATAAAGGTAGTCAGTATATCTGAACCTACATATTATGTTAGAAATCGGCCTTATACATAGCGTCCCCTCCTCACCAGCGCCCACACGCCTTTCAACCGCGCGATCCACCTCGTCCTCCGGATAGTTCACGCCAGAAGCCTACGCATCCGCAGACCGCAACGTTTTGCGTTTTCGCAGGTGACTCGGGACCAGCAGTCACAAGGGCAGGCACGAGCGCAGTTTTAAGCGGCGGCATGGCCGATTAACGCGTCTCTCGTCGGCGTGAGGTAGGAGATGGCACTCGTCATGGATTTCTGTAAGGTGGTGGAGGGCTGGGGAGAGGGTGGATAGTTCTGATGAGGGAGTGAGGAGGGGGGAGAATTGAGGGAGCTGGAAGAAGGGGTGGGGGTGTCTGCAACAAATTTATTCTGGAGAAATCTGGGGGAAGAGGAAAGCGTGGAGGATAAGGGAGAGATGCTGCGGTGCTTACTTGACAGAGAGGCTGTGCTCGCCCATGAACAGCGACAGCCACGCCAGCATGTTTTATCTTCTCAACTCCGCAGTCCTCCAAATCGGTCTATCGGTACCCTTTCGATGCCTCAGTATCTTACAACGACCTTGTTTGACGTTAGTTCGCTTGCAGTTTTCAGACATCACAACTATATACCTATTTCAATAATTATTCAGGCTAAGCATGGCTTCCACGTCTCCTCGCATGGCGCGAATCCGCTGGAAGTTCAACTCTGTAGGTAAGGTCTGCGCTCTATTAGTACGTACTGTAGTCAAGGCATGCATCCACATAGGGTGAGCTTCGAAGCCGGAGCTCGTACCATGTTATTTTTACGAGCTAGATGTCTTTCCAGCAGAACCTCTATCCCGGTGTGTTCGTAGAAACATGCCATCTCTAGCGGCGTCCTTGAAGCGTTGTCCTGCATGTCCGCGATCGCATTTCGCTCAACCAACACTTGAACCATGCGCGCATGCCCATGCCGTGCCGCTAGCCATAACGCCGTTTGACCATACTTGTTTTTCGACTCAATCTGCGCGTTGTGTTCGAGTAGTACTTTGACGACTGCTTCGTGTCCGTTCTCTGCCGCCCATAGGAGCGGTGATTGACCGAAGATATCGTCTTTAGCCTCGATGTCCTCGTCTTCTTCAAGATACTGCTGAACTACCAAATCAGACCCCTTTTCTGCGGCTTGCGATAGGGATGTCCTCGACCAATTTTGTTCAAAGTTGATGTCGATATCGTGTTCGAGGAACTGGATTATAACAGTCTTTTCACCTAGGAACTCTGCTAGCTGCCATGGTGTCCGACCATCGTGATTTCTATAATCTGTCTTGACGTTGTGCTCAAGTAGTTGCTTGATTACCCCAACCCAGCTATTTTTTACGGCCCATAGCAGTGGGGTCATATCGTCGTTGTCTTTGACTTCTGCGTTGGCACCATGGTTGAGAAGAACCTCTACCACTGCCTCATTCGCATATAACGTATCTTTTGGTCTCTGTTGCACCTCTACGGCATTTAACAACGCCGTTCTGCCTTGGCTGTTTCTGGACTCCGTATAAGCATTGTGCTCCAACAGCAGGTCAACCATGGCGGCTCTGAAAGCTCTGGTGGCCCACGACAAGGGAGTGGTCCCATTGTCATCCCTGGCTTCTACGTTGGCATTTCTTTCGAGTAGAAATTCGACCATGTCTTTATGCCCCTCAATTGCTGCTAGTGATAATGGTGTCAAACCTTGACCAAGGTCGTGATTGTAAGATACGCTTCTAGATTCAATACTGAGATCTCTTCTCTCAAGCAGATATCTCATCACATTGATGTCCCCTTTTTTTGCAGCCTCTTGGCAGATCACCGAATCTGCAGAGCCATTTGATGTCATTGCCGCACCATGTTCTAGTAGTAGCCCGAATGCGCCCCAGTTGATTTGCGGACCACTATCATACATAACAAATGCTAAGGACATCGCGGATCGACCAGCGTTGTTCTTCGCTTCCACGTCTGCATTGTGGTCAAGAAGGAATGCCACAGTATTTTTTTGGTTACCCTTAATAGCATGCATCAAGGGAGTGAGTCCTTCCTTATCTTTAGCTTCTATGTCAGCATCATATTCTAGCAGTAACTTGACAATTTCCGGGTTTCCCCGGTTTGCCGCCCAAGCCAAGGCAGTCTTGCCAGCCTCGTTCTTGAATTCCTTGTTGACCCCGCGGTCTAGCAGTATTTTGACCACAACTCCCTGTCCACTGCCCGCTGCCGAGATCAATGCCGGTCCAAAAGTTTTGTTTTTGGGCTTCGTCCAGGCATTTCGCTCTAGAAATGTCACGACTATGTCTTCATGCCCATTCATTGCTGCTTGCATTGCTGCGGTTTCATTGAATTGATCCGTGCAATTTGTTTCGGCATTGCGCTCAAGTAGCAACTCTACCACACGCCTGTGGCCATTCTTGGCGCCTAGCATCAGCGATGTCTGTTTTTGAGCGTCGGCATGATTGACGTCGATTTGTTGCTCAGGCAAATCAACTTTCGATCTGAAGACTGACTTGATCCTGTTTCTATATTCCTTGGTTTTACCTCCCCAAACACTTCGACCTCTATTCTTTCCAATCTGATTAGTACCTCGGTCGAGTAAGATTTCGACCACCGCGTCATTTCCGGCTTCTGCCGCCCAAGACAACGCCGTCCGGTTCGAACTATCTAGGCTGTTTAATATCAACCCGTCTTGTAAGAATAGTTGAACGACCGCATGTAGTCCAAGATGAGACGCTACCATCAAGCTATCAAGGTCATGAGGGTAAAAGGATTCATATTCTTTTGACATAGTCCAATAGACTGGGAACCAGTTCGAGAACCTCAGGGACTGGGTGTTACATATTTTGAACGACACGGACTGCAGCAACCCAATATCAATGTCATCATGCGCTTCTCGAAAATGCAAGGCCCAGTGATTTGCCGCGTAACTCAAAAACGGATGTGTGCTCGTGTAGTCAAGAATGTCTTTCTTGGGTGGGACTCCACTCCGTATCGGGCCACCGCTTAAGCCTGTTGGCGGCTTTAGACTTTCAATTTCGAATACGGCAAAGAGAAGATACCAGATGCATATCCGCGCGAGGATAAGATTGGACGCTTCTAAGGTTATGGAGTGCTTCCAGACCCGAGTGTAATTTTGATCTTGAGAAAACATGACAGAATTGCTGTTGGAAAGCAAGAACTCCCTTGCTGTTTGATGAATCAGGTAGATTCTTGAGTCTATAATGGTGACAAACAGACCACATAGATTCCTTATTATGACTTTGCATTTCTCTTCTGGCACAAGGTCAAGGTCATCGTACGAAGTGCAAGTTGCCTCTATTGTCATAGCCGTATTCATCTCTCGCAACGTCAGTGGTCTGACAGCCGATACCATGATATTTAGAAGTTTTTTGGCACTTTTCTTGTTCTCACTCCGTTCTAAGATTGCTGTGTAAGCTTTGTCGACGGTTTCGGGCACTGAGCTTAGTATTTCTCGAATTTTCTTCTGGGATACGGTCTCTAAACGTCGCCGTACCACCTCCAAGATGAGGTGTAACCATAGATAAGTTCGATTTTTGAATTTCAAGAGTCCTTCTTCTAGAACCAATCGAACAGAGTCATCAAGCTTCAGTATCTTTCCAAGCCTTTGGACCTCAACTTTGATAACCAGGTTTATCTCACGACTGATCGAAAGTGTCTCTGCTTCGCCCGCAAGCCGGATAACAGGATGTTTGGATATGAGGCCCTGTAGGCTGCGTTCGATATGGAAGTATGGCCGGCTGGTTATCAAGAACTTTAGTACCATGTTGTTCCGGTCATTAGTGGTGTTGTTGTTATAGAAATGGTCTAGGTAACTGAGAAGTCTAGTTCTCCCCGACTCTTCACATTCGTCAAGTGCATCGATAACGCATACGACCGTCCCAGTTTCCGCATCCGCTGCTGCTTCTTTTAAGATGCTCCAGAGTTTCTCGAAAAGCCTATGGAGGTAAACCCCATTACTACGGAAGTCTGACATTGCATGCTTGATAAGGGGCTTTCTCTGTTCGAATAGCTGATGCAGTAAAGCGCACAGAGCATTTGTAGCACTTGTCTGCTCGATATTGTCGTCTTTGAAGAAAAAGTAACAAGTGGTATGAGTTTTTGTACTCTTCAGCTCTTTAGCCACAAGAGACTTGGCCAAGACGGATTTTCCGCAGCCAGGGTTCGCAGAAACCCAAAGCAAGTTTGATGTCTTGCTCTTCCACCAGTACTGAAAGTGAGGATGCTCTAGGAACCACCGGCATGTGCCTTCAACTCTGTCTGGATTTCGTTCCTTGTAGCTCTCATAGTCCGATGTACGAAGACTCTGATGACAATCTACTTCCTTTTGACTTGGTTGCCAGAAGCTTTGTTCTCCCTCTTGAATACTATGATCTGTAAGATTATTAATATGTATTGGGAGCAGGTAGGAAAAGGCCTGTGCCTACAAGATGCTCTTAACGTTAATTTAGCTGGAGATTCCAGAACATAGCTTTTGATACGGTTCGAAACGAGAAGAAAGTTCTGGTCGTGTGGTCCTCGATATTTGTTCATCATGGCATGACGAGCATTGAGTGGTATTTGGTCATGACCATCAATACAAGCAGATTCCTGACTGACGAGCTTTGAACGTTAGTTTACGAACGCTTCTGCGGTAGAGGCATACAATCTCTTGTGTGAACTTGGGCAAGAAGTGCGTAACACTTCTAGGCAAAACTGCATTCAGAACTTCAGTTTTCCGGGTTTCGTAGAAGCAGGTGATGCTCAGCTGAAGCTCGCGCTTGACTGCCTTTGCACTGAAGCCTTGAACCAGATTTCGAAGGACAGCAGAATTCTGATTCAGATCTGTGATCAAAGTATCAGAGACCTCATGGCCTCTTATACCACCTAGCAAAACTCTCCATTGTGCTGAATTGGTAGCTCGGGTGCCTCGTAGTGGTGCGCCGAGAAAGACTATGCCGGTTGTAGCTCGTAGGACGCTTTGAAATTCACTTTCAAAGCTACCAGCGCTTTCGAGTGCCTGGGAAATGAATGTTAGATCATATCGAAAGGCGACTGGTCTGAGTATACTATGGTAGTAAGTTGAACGGGAGGAGATGGGCTGCTAACCTTGACGACTACAAGTCCTCCGAAACATGATCCTATAAATATCAGGGGTATGGACCGTGTTTGCTCCTTTTATTTCACCGTTTAGCGTTGTGGTATACAAAGGAGAAGGGCATTTACGTCTGTTCTCACTTCTGAGAGGCTCCGTAGCAGCGTTTCCCCAAGTGCAAGGAGATCGATGACTGGGGCATTGCTATGATAACTGGCGTTGTAATCAAACGTCCATATGCGAGCCTTGGGTACCACTGTAGGCAGCATATCAGCGTCGCTAAGCCAGTTCCATGCATGGCCCCTGATATCCGGGGGGCCATCCTTCTCGTAGGCCAGCCACGTCTTGGGCGAGCTGGTGTCCAGACCGTGCACTGCAACTATACTGCTATTGCATGAGCTCATGCGGTTTGATAATGGGAAAATTGGCTATACTCCACTTCAGAACTTTCTTGGGAGTCATGTTTCGGGAAGACCTTATTTAGATGTGGGCCTTTGGCATAGCCATGATTTTCTGAGAAGCCATTAGCCAATCAAGTACGACGGAATCTTTAAGTCCACGTTGATGGACATCTACCTTCCATGGCTTCGTCTTAAGCCACACTATAGCAGCTGTGCTTTGTAGCTAAAGATTGTTGCCTTGAGCAACTCCCATAAATATCAGTATTTCCTTTACTACTGTTGAATAACGTGATGGCAACGTGATTATGTATATGAATAGTACTTTAGGGAGGTAAGAACAAGGAGTTGAAAAATTTGTTCGACATGATCCATGCCAAGACGCTAGTATGGATGGGGTTAGATGCCTATTTCTAACAACTACGTCGAAAAAGTCAGAGAAAAGGGGATTAGTCAACTAATACTAGATACACCGTTCTAAAAGTAAACTCGTACACCTAGAAATAATAGTAATTAATATTAATAAGGTACTAAACCTAGACTAACCGTTTTTTAGTACTTAGTACTAGATTTTAGTATTAACTCGATTTATTAAACTACTTATAACTAGCTTATACCTTATATAAGTTTAGTATTATATAATAATTATAAATTTAGTTCTAAATAGAACTAATATAGTTAGTCTAACTAAATCTATATATATATACTATTATAAATAATTTAAATAAATATAATAGGTAATACTACTAGCTAAGGCCTTATTATATAATTATAATAGAGATACTAAGTAATTTCCTCCTTATTAGCTCTAGAGAATATATATATAGTATCTTTATAAAGTAATATATTTCCCCTATCTTATTATCTATAATTATATACTAGAAAGGACTTCTTAATTATAGTTCTAGATATTAAGACTAAATATCTTATTATTAATAACCTCTTATAAAGGTTATATAATAGGGATATTTTAATAATATATTATAATAAAGCTAACTCCTAATAAAATTTACTAACTTAATAATATACTAAGATATCTATTAACTTAAAAAGACCTTTAAGTAAGACTTAATAAAAAAAGTACTTCTTTAAATACTATTCTAACTATACTAATTTATAAGCTTAATCCTTTTATTAAGCTTTTAGTTCTATAACTTACTTCTATCTATTTAATTATAAATATATATCTACTCTATTAAATATTAAGTTAATATATATTAATTCTTACTATCTAGACCCTTTATAATCCTAGTAAGTAGGGAGGAATAACTTAGCTACTCTTATAAAATACTTCTAGTAGATATATATCTACTCTATTAAATATTTAATTATCTTATACTATTTATTAGCTTTTAGATTAATATCTTTTTATTAATATATCTCTCCTAGCTACTTATACTTAGAGATTCTTAATATTATTTATCTAAGATTACTTAAAAGACTTTACTATTTAATTATATTCTTATCTTAGCCTCTTTAAGCTATTAGAATACTTTATATACTAGCTATATTAGCCTAGTTACTTACTAGGATAGTAAGCTTAGTAGTATAATTATACTTAAACCTTATTAGCCTTTTATAATTTTAACTTATTTAAGCTTTCTCTACCTTTTTCTTTATATTCTTAGTAAATTTTCTCTACTATTTATTAAGGATATCTATTAATATTATTCTAACTATTCTAATATAACCTTTTACATTTTATAAGGGCTTTTATACCCCTTTTATTAGACTTCTTTAAAGTCCTCTTTATTTTATATTCTTATTAAGTCTTACTTTAATTTATCTTATATAAGGTCCTTAAAGTAGCTAATAAAATCCTAGGATAAATATATTATTAAGATAGATTTACTTTTATATCTTTTAAAAATTAAGACTTTTATCTTATTATTAAAGGGATATACTTATAAGGTCTTTTTATTATACTATTAGGATACTATTAAAATATTATATTTTATAAATACTATTTAACTATTATAAAGATTATAGTTATTATAACTTTATATAATTCCTTATAACTAGTATAGTCTTATAAGTTTTAAGGCCTCTTATCTAAATATTATTAATTAATTTACTAATATTTTTATATTTATATTTATTACTCTAGTAGTAATATTAGGAGTTAGACTCTACTTAATAAGTATAATCTTAAAGACTTCTACTTTCTTTCCTCTCTTTTTTTCTTCCCTTAACTACTACTATATTATTTAGAGTTAGTAGGTATCCCCTTATCTTATATATACTTATATACTATTAATACTCTTATAATTAATATTATAAATTATATACTTAATATAAATATAAACTTTATAAGTAATCTTTCTTATATTATTTAAAGAAGTTTCCCTTCTTTATACTTACCTCTAAGGGATTTTCTCTACTATTAACTAATAATAGTTAATAATAATAAGTTCTTTAATTATACTAATTATAAGCGCCCTAGCTACCTAGCTAGCTATTTAAGTATATAGATCTAATTAAATTAGAGCTATTACTTTACCTTAAAGCTAGTTAACTAGTTATATTTCTAGGAAGAGTTAAGGTAGATAGCCTAAGTATATATTTTTATATTATTTCTATTACCCTTATTAAATTCTTCTATTAGATAGTAGGTAAGAAGAGAGCTCCCTTATACTTTAAATACTTAGAGGTAGTAGTAGTTATACTAGGGCTTATACTAATTATATAGTTAGTCTTTATAATAATAGTTATAAGAATTACTTATAATAATATAGGCTTATAAAGTACTCCTTTAACCTCCTAGCTAGGCTTATAACCTCTTCCCCCCCTTATAAAATCTTAAATCCCCCCTTTAATAGGAGGGAGGGTACTTATACTTATACCTACTAAAGGGGGGTAAATCTTCTAGATAATATTATATACTTCTACTTAATAGGTAGGGTTCTTTACTCTTATTATCTTACTCCCCCTCCTTTATCTCCTTTTATAGGTTATCCCTTTAATAGGGTTAAATCTCTAATTATAAATCCTTTTAATCTTATATTAAGCCCTTATTTTATATCCTTACCTCCTACTTTTTTACCTAAGGTAGAGGACCCCCTAGCGTCCTTCCCTTCCTAAGTAAAAGATTAAGAAGGAGGGGATATCCCTCCCTTCTCTTCTTCTCTACCTTTTTTATCCTTTTTAGTATTACTACCTCCTCCTTTTTCTCCTCTTATATAAGCGGCTATTCACTTATTAATATATATATTAATTAGCCTACTCTCTCCCTCTTCTTTTAAACCTAGCTCTTAGTAAGTATATTAGTTACCTCTTATAAATTTTTTAATTAATTACTTTTAAACTTATTAAATTAGAGATAAATTAAGGGCTTTAAGGTTAATATTAATAGCTATCTTACTTCTTTAAAAGCTTTATATATTTATTTATTTTCTTTTATTATATTTATAAGTTAATAGAATTAACTATTTCCCTTTAAAGATCTTTCTATTTTAATTTCCTAATAATTTTATTTATAAGGGAGTTTTATAAATTTTTAATAATTAGGTTCTTAATTATTTATATATCTATTATATATTAAATAGCCTTAATATAATAGGCTTACTTATATACTCCCCCTTATATTTATAAGTAAGTAATTATTTAACCTCTTATTAGTAAGATTAATTATAACTATTAGACGTATATCTTTCTCTACCTTCTTATATTTAAAGGTTAAATTATAAAGGGAATAACTAGGGGCTTTTCCTCTAACTATTTAAATATCTTTAATATAGCTTATAAAGCTTTAGATAATTATTATAATATATATAAGTTATAACCTTCCTATTCTTTAAAATTAATTTATATAAAGTTCTCTACTTATTAATATAGCCTATTATTATAAATAGGTTTATCTATCTTAAAGATAACTTTAGTTTATTAGTTTAAGTATTATTTTTTATAACCTATTAGTTATATTATAATAACTTAATAGGAGTTATACCTTTATTATAAACTCTTAAATAACTAGTAGTATTTTTTTAGAATTAGGTATTATTAACTTTTTAGAGTATTTACTAACTTATATACCTTATTTAAATACTTCTATTACTTAGATTTTATATAAAATTTTAAGGGGTAAATAGCTTAAATAATTAATAGTTCTTAAGTTAATACTAATTACTAATATTTAAATAGATATATTTTAAGGTTTTTAAAAAATATCTTCTCTCCTTTTTTTAAAATACTTTATTAAGATATTATTAGATTTCTTTATTATATTAATTAAATATTTTACTCTACTTAAAGCTTCTAGTATAATAATTCCCTAGAACTTAAGGAATTTAGATATTTCTTTATTAAGGAAGTAGGTCCTATTATTAAAGTAAATAGTATTAAGAGCTAGTACCCTTATAAGATATCTAATAATTACTCTTATAATAGTAAATATATTAATAAAACCTATTACTTCTAGAAATATTACTTTCAAGAAGTAATTTATAATATTTAGGATATATTTTTATTCCCCCTCCTAAGTAATAAATAGTTTAATATAATTTATCTCTAATAATTAAAAAAGCTCTATAATCTAGATTAATGATAGTAGTACTATTCTAGTTATATTTACCTATCTTATATATAGTAGATACCCTTTAATATATTATATAATATCCTTTATTATACTAGGTTAATAGATAATATTATAAATCTTATTTATAATTATTTTTATAAAGAAATACCTACTCCTATTATAAATATCTTATAATAGGGTACTTACCTCTCCCTTTATAATATATATAATTCTTTAATCTTTAAACTTATAAACTAGTTAATTTATATAATTATAAATTATAAATTAGAAAGCCTTCTTTTTAAAGGTATTTATCTCTTACTTATCTAGATTTTTTAGTTTCTCCTATTAAGTATAGAAGTAATATATATCTATATACTAGTTATTATTTTTATAATCTACCTTATATAACTTAGAATAGTCCTTTAAGAATAGAATAATAAACCCTTAAAGTAGAGTATCTAGTATTTCCTTATTAACTATAACTAGTATTACTAGGATAGATAGCCCTACTATTATATTAGTAATAGTATCTATTATCTATCTAATAATCTAAATAACTACTTCTTCTCCCTACTTTTAAATTCTTTTTATATAATCCTCTTTACTAAGTTACTTTAGTATATAGGTATAACTACCCTTTTTAGATTTCTAAAATTATACCTTATTATCTTAATACTTCTCTACTTCCTTTAATAATTTTTTTATAAGATTATCTATCTTATAATTTATATTATTAAAAATTACTTAAGAAAGGCTATTAATAATTATATTCTCTTTCCCTTAAATATATTTAAGTTTTATATATAACTATCTAAGTTTTATAACTTACTTAGTAAAAATATCCTTATAAAACTTAATATTTATAAAGCCTACTAATAATTTATAATCTATCTAATTTATTAAGGGTTTATTAGTCCTTATTATATAAGAGAATTTTTTTTAAAGTAAATAATAGCTTTTAACTCTCTTTAATATATATTATAATTTCTTTCTAATTTATTAAAAGTAAATAAATTATATACTATTAATCTCTATTTACTATTTTATAATTATCTTATATAGTAACCTCTACTAAAACCTAATATATTACTAAATATATAGATTATAAATATTAGGTCTTATAAAAATAATACTCTAGTAATTATATATAATTTCCTTATTAATTAAAATAAGAGCTCTTTTAACTCCTTTTATATCTATTTAATATTACTTATTAGCTTTAAGAGAGGCCTTATTATTTTAATATATCCCTTAATCTACTTCCTAGTAGACTAATATATCTCTAGAAATTTATAAACTTTACTAACCTCTTAAGGTCTTAGTTAGTTCTTTATCTTTTTAATAGTTACTAGCTTAATTTTTATATATCTATTAATCTTATATATCTTACCTAAGGCCTTAACCTTAATTATTTATAATAGAAGCTTAAAAAAGGAAAGCTTTAATTAAGATTATAATATCCTTAAAAAGAAATAATCCTAGAAAACCCTAAATTATCTCTCTTATAAGTTATAAGTACTAAAGATATTATTAATATAAAATATTACCTCTAGCTACTTATATAGCCTATTACTTTATAGTAGTATTAACTCTAGACTAGGTAGTAGGATAAGCTTAAGGGTAATATTTATTAAATTTATAAATATAAATAATAAAGTTCTTATCCCTTAGAGTTTTCTTATTAATTATAATTAGCTAATCCCTAGGATATTAAATATAAGGAAATATCTATCTTCTAGGTATATAGATATTACCTAATATCTATATTTAATATCTACTTAAAAGAATATTATATACGTAGGTAGTTCTAGTAAATTATAAACTTTTACTACTAGTTTTATATAAGATCCTACTAGGTCCTTATATATAAGATAATAATTAAATATTAGATATAATTTAGCCTTTCCCTCTTTATTAATAAGGATAGCTCTAGTATTCTATTAAGATACCCTTCTATTTATTATTATATATCTCTTATAATAATCTACTTTTATAGCTACTATTCTTTATTATTTATAAATTATTTTTAGAGCGCTTTATATAGCTTTAATTTATTATATAATATAATCTTATATACTATTAGATCTATTACTAGGATCTCCTTAACCTCCTTAGCGTTAATATCCCTATATATCTAGATTAATTATAATAGTTATAGTCTAGTATTATTATTAAGGATTACTTCCCTAAGTATAATTCCTTTATTTCTTACTTATTTAAGAAGTAATTTAAAACCTTCTATTCTATTAATAAGCTAATAGATTACCTATTAACTTATAAAGAACCTTAAATTCCTATTATTATTATATAAAACTATATTATTATAAGTTATAAAGGTAACTCTATACCTTTTTATATACTTATCCTTATCTTAATAGAGTAAATATATATACTTTATATCTTAAGAGATATATCTATATTTTAGTATTTCTTAAAATACTACCTATATTCTAATATTTATATAATAGACTTAAAAGCCCTTATTTACTCTACTTCTATTTATATATTTATTAAAGTATTCCTCCTAAGGCTTTAATATTTAAGGGGAGGTATAACTAGATCTACTACATCTCTTATTCCTTAAACTTTTAATATTATTTTAGAGATATTCTAGTTTCTTAATTTTTTATCTCTATCTTTAAATCTTAACTTAAAACCTTTAATATTACTCTTATTATTAGACTCTTCTAAAAGACTCTTTAAATTATTATTAGAAGTATATAAGTTAATAATCTTATTACTTTTAATAATATCTTTTCTTATTAACTTTAAAGGTTAATACTTTTCTAGGGTAATTTCTATTACTATTAGAATAGTCTTAATTTTAATAAGATAGATCCTTTTTATTATCTTATATTTCTTTATATTACTTAGATCTAACTTATCCTTTATAATACCTATCTTAATATCTACTAACTAAAGCTAAGAGAGTCTAAGTAAGATAGTAATACTAGGATTATCTATTAAAGAGATAAATATCTATTACTCCCTCTTAATTCTAGTTATATTAAGTTAGAAGTATATTTAATACCTAAGTTTACTATCTTTACTATTTACTACTAGTATAATAACCCTTTTACTTCTGAATTTTAAGATAGAATAGATAGGTAAATTTATAACTAATATTAATAATAGGTTTATAATAATTATATTAGAATAAGTATTCTTTTTCTACCTATCTTTTAAATAACTATATCTACTACTTATACTATTATCTCTTTATATATAATCTTATAAAACTACTATTATAAAGTCTTTAATAGTATATAGTATAAACTTATACTTCTATTTTTTATATATAATCTTATAAAACTACTATTATAAAGCCTTTAATAGTATATAGTATAAACTTATACTTCTATTATTTAAGAGTATAAACCTACTCTTTTTATTAATATATTATATTATAAAGGATTTTATTACTCTAATATTAATATCTAGGTCTTTAAATATTTTCTTCTTCCCCTCTTTCTTAAGGGCCTAACTAAGTCTTTATAACTCTTTTCTAAAGAATAGTAAGATCTATAATATATAAATAATTAGTAATAATATTATTATATTTACTAATATCTAATTAATATTTAATTAAGGTTTTTTAATTAGCTTATAAATTATTAATAATTCTTTCTTAACTTCTATCTTTTTAATAGGAGTTCTTTTTCTTTAAGTTTTCCCTTTAATTACTAGTAGTAGTAACCCTTCCTCTTTAAGCTTATTATTCTTTCTTCTCTTTATACCTAACTAAGTATTATATACTCTAAAAGTATTATTATTAACCTCCTTAAGTATTAGAGTATTCAAGTTTACTAAGTAACCTACTAGTACGGTCTCTTTAAATACTAAATTATAATAGGGTATCTAAGAATTCCCCTCTTCTTCTAGTTCTTTAATCCTTAAGTCTAGAGTTTCTAGCCCTTTTTCTAATAAGATAAGGTATAAAATAGTAATTTTTTTATAATAATAGTATCTACCCTATAACTTCCTAATAAGACTTATTATTAATATTATAACTTTATTATATATTTTATTATAAAGGATATTAGAAATGGAGATAAAATAGATTAGCTTATACTTCCTTTATTTCCTTATAAGCCCTTTACTTTATTTAATAGTCCTCTAATTCCTTTTTAATCTAGTACTACTCCTCCCTTAATAGGGGGGAATTTATATACTCTAGACTAGTATATCTAAGTTTACTATATTTTAAGTATAGTTTTTTACTATTATACTTCTAAGGTTCTTATAACTTTAAGCTATTTACTTATAAGTTTACTAATATCTTTTAGTTATATAATTTATTAGGAATATACTCTAGGTAGATATCTCTTATTTATATTAACCTACTACCTTACTAAAAATTATTTCTTAGCCTTATAAGTAGCCTTTAGTTTCTATTAAATTATCTAGGATTTCTATATAAATCTTATAAGTTATACCCGCTCCTAGTCTTATAATTTTATAGGGGTTACTACTCTAATAATAACTAGGGATTAAACTAAGAATTTAGCCTAAGGCTATTTCTAGTACCTATTATTAATAGTACTACTATCTACTTTAAGGGGGCTACTATTAGCTATAAGTTATTATATACTTTAAGAGGAACTCTTACTATATTATAATTACCTTTATCTTATTTAAAGTATATATTTAAGTTTATTATTAGTTAGCCTAAGTAGTTATTATTCTAGGGATAAAATATTATATCCTACTAGAAAATACCTGTAAAAATTCAAGATTTTTACGTTAGAAAATTACCCCTACTACCTAGCGTTTAGTAGGTAAGGTAAATAGCGGGGAGTATATTAGATATATTAGTAAGTAGCTGGCCTATATATATAATAGCATTACCTATATTAGATATATATACCTATTCTAATAGCGTTCTATACCTAGTAATAAGACGGATATTTCCCCCTATTTAAGCCGATATCAGACACGTTAGTAGGTAAGGTGAATAGTAGGAAGTATATTAGACACGTTAGTAGGTAGCTTATATATGTAATAGTATAGCTATATTATATAGATATACCTATTCTAATAGTATTCTATACCTAGTAATAAGACAGATATTTCCCGCTATTTAGACTGATATTAGACACGTTAGTAGGTAAGGTAAATAGTAGGGAGTATATTAGATATATTATTAGGTAGCTTATAAATATAATAGTATTAGCTATATTATATATATATACCTATTCTAATAGCGTTCTATACCTAGTAATAAGACGGATATTTCCCCCTATTTAGGCCGATATTAGACACGTTAGTAGGTAAGGTGAATAGTAGGGAGTATATTAGACATGTTAGTAGGTAGGTAGCCTAGATATACGATAGTCTTAGCTAAATTATATGCATGTACTAATAGACTAATATAGATTATTCTAATAGCGTTCTATACCTAGTAATAAGACGGATATTTCCCCCTATTTAGACTAATATCAGATATATTATTAGGTAAGGTAAATAGTAATACGTTAGTAGGTAGGCGGCTTATATATATAATAGTATTAGCTATATTATATATATATACTAATAGACTAATATAGATTATTCTAATAGTATTTTATACCTAGTAATAAGATAGATATTTCCCTCTATTTAGACTAATAGCTAATATATTAGTAGGCGTTATTATAGAATAAGTAAAATGTAAATAATAGTAGGATTTTTATTATTCGTAATCTATATTCTAGCCGTTAGCGTATAGAATTTAGTAGGTAAATCTATTTATTCTAATATATCTTTTAAACTACTAGACTAATCTTAATAATTTTAATATAGTTAAGTAGCCTGAAATAGACTAAATAATATAGTTTATATAGAAAATACTATAATACGTCGGTATATATATAAGTAGAATATAAAGAATATTAGGAATTTAATATCTTTAGAAAAGTAAGTTAAACTAAAAGTAGTTAAATAGGGGTATAAAGTAATAGATCTATTAGATAAAGGGTCTAGGAGATCTTTAGGATTTAAAATCACAGATATTCTATTATAGTAAGAAGATAAATTTCTATTTTAATTCTAATATTAAGGCCTAGTTATTATAGATATAAATACTTAGATTATATTACTATTATTTACTACTACTACTATATAAAATACTCTAAATTCCTTTAGCTTATACTACTAATAGTTCTTTACTATAAAATCCTTAAGTATAAATAGGATTTCTATATATACCTAAGCTTTCTTAAATACTCTACATAATAATCTATTTATTTCTAACTTATATTCTAATATTCTAAGTTATAAATCTTAGTTTATAAGGCTAGAGATCTATTTATAAATTATATTAGTAAGCTAATACTTTTCTAGTATACTTAATATATTAGAACCCGTCTCTTCTATTTAGTCTCTACCTCCTATTATCTTTAGGAGTTATTTTATATATTTAAAATAAGCCTCTAAGCCTTTATTATAACTCTAATAAAGTACCTTAATTTAGTCTATTATATTAATATTAAACTTAATATTTTAAGCTTCTCTAGATAATTCTTCCTTAAGTAAGGTAATAACTATCTCCTTATTTTCTTTATTTCTATAATTAATTCCTTCTTTACTAAGGACCTTAGCTACTTTTAGTATATAAGCTAACTAGTTTATAGCCTTCCCTTAAAGCCTTATATTAAACCTCTTAAGCTATATAAGAATATTAAGGTTACTAGGGAGCTTCTCTTCTAATATATAAAGCTATCTAACTATATTACTTATACTATTAAATAGTATCCTTATTCTTAATACTATTATTATATCTATTAATATAGGTATTACTACCTCTAATACTAATAATAATACTAAGCTAGCTATTTAAAATTCTAGTAACTCTTTAAGAGCTATAATTTCTTATTTCTCTAGCTAGAGAAAGCGCTTTTCAAATACTTTAAAAACAAATTAATAGACTTTACTATTAATATTAAAACTATTTTTCTAAACTTATAATAAGTATATAAAAGAATATAGGGATATATTTTATTATATAATCCCTTAATAGTTACTATTAATAGAGTATTATCTCTAAATACTTCTTTAATAGAGGTAAATTAGGCTAAGAAGAGGGGTTCTATAAGTACTAGGAAAAGCGAATAGTAATTAGCTAATAATAGGAATAATTTATATAATAGTTAATTTAATATCTAGATAATAACTTTTTATAATTTAATAGTAGTAATAACTCCCTAATTTATAGGTATTTAAGCTATCCCTAAGTCTTTCTTAATTTTAGATAACTAGTAGATTATCCCTTTTTAAGGTTAGGGAATAGTTTTTCTATATAATAAAATAGTATAAATAATAATAGTTTTTCTTTATATTAATAATACTAATAATTTAATATAAGTATATAAATAGTCCTTTTAACTTATAAGAATAGTACTAATATTTCTATACTAAGTATATAAATAAAAGAGATATAAAATATAACTATTATTAGTATACTAATCAAGTAGAAACTTCTATAATAATATAATCTTTCTAGAGGAAAGAAGACTTACTTTAAATACTTAAAAGACTATAACTTATTAATTATACTATAATTACTAGAAAAGAGGATTAATTAACTAATATTAGATATACTATTTTAAAAGTAAACTTATATACCTAGAAATAATAATACTTAATATTAATAAGGTACTAAATCTATATATATATACTACTATAAATAATCTAAATAAATATAATAGGTAATACTACTAGCTAAGGCCTTATTATATAACTATAATAGGGACGCTAAGTAATTTCCTTCTTATTAGTTAGCCTCAGCCCTATTATACTTGGTATACGCTATAAGTAGGATAGTAAATAATATAATAAGTATTAGTTATATACATGTAATTTAGGTGTAGTATAATAGTATCTTATAACTAATAGATGTATGTAGCTATGTAGGAAAGTAGGGAAAATCCATTCTGGTATCTGCCAAGACGTGATTTGTAATCACCGAGGTTGACCCGGACTGAATTCTAACATGGGACACGTCTCTGTAGAAATCAATCAAACTGTTCCAACCTATTTTATCATACTATCACAAACAGTATAGCGTCGCACACACTTTACTTGAAAGTCATCAGATCTCAGCCTCTTGTCCGGGCCATTTATGTTGCGAAAGACTATCTGAGTCTCTACAAATGAGCAAGGAGTGGGCATAGGATATTACTAGAAGGGGCCTCGTAAACAACAGACTAGTGGTACAATCGGCCAGCCCAGTGGTCGAGGCTGTGCACAGACATGATTGATGCCTTGAGAATTTGAATGATTGACATTGGTAGGAATTCCTGCACTGCTGCCCAGGCGATTAGTAGCGCTTACTCTGCCTTACTATCTCCCCGGTGGGTTCATTGTGGCCCGAGTTGTTTCCTAGCTTGAGGACATGGCCTTAAAGAGAGTCGAGGTGCTTCCGCAAAAGCTAAAAGGCAATGGCCCCAATTCCATTCCCTAGGGTCCACCAGCTGAACATTCAATTAGGCATCAGCACCAATCGATCTCCTCTGGCCCTAAATCGATCAGATCAAACCTCTTCTGATACATTGCCTGGCCAGCCTCGAATTTCGCTATGCGCCTCCGGACTAGACAAATATATCCCGAAGGAGCACTCTACCCCGGAACTCGACAGCCTCGCTCCCTGGCTTTGGTTGGTATGTAGACATAAGAAAATTTGCTATCCACCAGACCCGAAATAGCTGACAGCTCTAGGTTTCCACGCCACGAAGCTCGCACATCTCTCCACTACACCACCAGGCTAGCCGGGGACGGAAGATTGTTGTTGTGGAAAATCCGCAGCTACACCTTGTCTGGTTCTACGATCAGGTCTTTATAAAGCCGATCCCCAGATACCTTCTTTCATATGCTTTCTGGCAATATCTCGCAACCCAGCCCGATGGCCTGCAGCAATCGGTGATTGGATTTCTACGGACATACAGCCACCTTATTCGCTATGAGTCAGACTATCGTATTGCAATGCGGGAGGAATACGGCTTGATACCTGAGGACGATGGCGAGGAGCGGATGACGTGGGAGAGATTCACTACATTCATCGGATGGTTCGACAAGGTTGCAGATGACTGTGTGAACCCTAGATATCATTATGGGGAACTTCGACTCACTCGGCTGAACTTTTATACGCGCATATTCCTTGGAAAGTTGACATTCCATCATATTCATAGCCAGTGGAGAACCTTTCTCGGGCAGATTTTCACCCCACTGCTATCTTTGTTTGCGGTTCTTACTGTAATCCTGAATGCTGCGCAGGTCGAGCTAGCAGCAGAACAGAAAATAGATGGAAGCGGTCAGTGGCTAGCATTCGCTGAATTCTCCCGTTGCCTGTCTATACTGGTATTGGTTCTGACTACTGGAATCACTGTTACTTTTGGGATAACAGTAGTCTTCTTGTTTGCCCACGACATATGGTTCGCAAGATCAGTGCTCAAGGAACATAAAAGTGGACCAGGAATGAAGAACACGATTATGAAGTCAGGAGTAGTGTGACGTTAGCTCCGATGCGAACTCCCAATATGGTTCGACGGTCCCACCTGGCGGGCTGACCAGGAAGTGGCAGCTTTGGGAAAGCGACGAGTGAGCTGGGCGCAGATTTTCTATCTTCATTCACGGCCAAGAATGAGTACAGAGTCAACAGATCCCTCAGTCCCCTACTTTTCCCGAACGAGTAAGAAAGGTGCGGTCACAACAATGGAGCTGATCAACGATAACACATACATAAGCTAAAGTAACAGTTCTGAGCCTTGACATCAGATGGATATCGGACCTGACCTCTTCGTCGGTAGCACTCCCTGTGGTCGTCCATCACGAGTGCTAGGACGTTACAGGTCCTTGGTAAGCTGTCTACCAAAGAGAAGCTAGGAAGGTTGTTGACTCCCTTCCCTGAAGCAAAACGGCAATCTCAAATCCCAAGTTCGGGGTATATATAATACATATATATCTTATATGAACTACAAAAACCTAAATGAAATAATTTATAATCTCAAACAATCACTAGCTATATACTAACATAACCTCTCACGCTTCATCTAACCCTGCAACAAAGCAGATATGTCCGGTGCCTGGTACTTCTCCCTCAACCCCTCCACATACCTCTCAAACTCCACCTCCGCCTCCTTCTCCCACCCCGCATCTCCCTCCAACACTCTACACACTTCCCCCTCCCCTTCAACCCCATCCCCCTCCCCATCATCCACCAACTCCTTCCTTGATACCACCTTCCCCATCCCCTTAAACCTCAAACCCACCATCCTCATCCTCATCCCCATCCTCCTCCCAACCCATCTACTCCTCTCCCTCAACCCCATACCCAAGCTATGCTTCGAACACTTCTGTCTCTTGACCACATCCCATTCGATACCATAATACGTCTTGAGCTGAGGACGGCGCTTTGCGTGACGCCATACGATATTCCTATGGCTATTACTATTCCTATTGCTATTGCTATTGCTAGGGCTAATGCTATGCCGATATGGGGTAGGGAGAGCGGATGGGGGAGGAGGTGGAGGTGGAGTATCGAATGACGGAGTGGAGAGTGTAGAGGTTGTGGATAGGGTGTGGAGAGATGGAGAAGGGGGAGATGTGGAGTGTAGGACATGTAGGTGTTTGGAACGGCGATGGAGGTTGAGATTGAGGTTGAGGTTTAGTTTGAGTGTGAATGTGAATGTAAAAGTGCGCCTGCAATGCGGATGCCTGCATCCGATGTGGAGGAAGGTGTTGGGTTCGCACATTTTCCTTAACAACGGTTGGTCGGGGAAAGGTAGATGTTGTATGGTTTTGCGTTTGTAGGTTTGATATATAGTATAGATGAATAAATCATACAGGATCAGGACGTATAGAGATGATAGATGAAGCCGTCTTGGTGCTATAGGATTGGCATTGGAGTTGGGATCCTAAAATTGTGATCGTTCTTGGAGGATGGTGTGGAGAGAAGGATCGGTAGGGTATTGTGATGACAACAAAGATAGATAGTGGGAGTATAATGGGAGAGGCGACAATTCTTTATCTGGGAGACAAAGGGGGTTTGTTCTTTTTGTTTTCGGTTTCGAGGGGACAAATAGGGAACAGGGGGCATTGTATAGACGTTCATTCTTCTTTGAGGATTTCTTGGTCGAAGTTTCGTGCAATGTGGAGGATTATGCAGCAAGTACTGGCCTATTGAAATAGAATACTCGTATACTCAAAAAAACGTAGCATTCGGGAGACATAGGTAACAAGAAGTTACCTGGAGAGGTTTCACGTGATCGTAGTAAGAGTAAGTATAGAGAGGCCTCGGATCGCTGAGATGTAGATGCTGCTGTGTTCACGAAGACTGAAACCCCTAGAAGCATCGTAAAGATGGAATGTATCCTCTATAGTCATCAGGACAGCCTTTTGGTGTTGATACGATCACCCCCAGACCACGGACGCTGGATAGCTTACAGTTACAGAGCACCTCTTACCTTCAGCAGCGGCTTCTGTGTGCATGCCCTCCTGTCCCCGCGGAGGCTTATATTTTTCCTTTTTCAACCATAGTATCTCTACACCGTAAGCCTTTTATAGCTTTGGCTCTATATCTTCGAATTCACTCAAACTTGTGACCGGTCGTCGTCCTTGCGTCAGATTCATACTCGCTTTATAAGCACGCACATCTTTGATGACGGTTGTCTCCTTTACGGTCGGTACTTCCGGCAATTCTTCCACTCCATCAACGCCATCAACGCTCTGTTTGACTTCGATGCCAAGACTGGGAAGGACTGTGCCGAGTAACTGCTGACCCTGCACTAAGACTTCGGATGCGTCTTCCTCCGAGACCTCTGCGTCCTCTTCGAGGTAGGTAGCAATAGCTTCTACAATAGCGGCTTGGTCTCCGCCTAAGATGTCAACAGCCTCGAGGCGACCAGTCAGCTTCTCCGCGTCCACATTCACGCCCATTGCTGTCAGATACTTGGCAATTGTGTCCGTGACCTTTTCCTTTTGCTCCGAAGGTGTCATACTGCCAATCACAGCCTTTGGCGTTGATTGTGCAGTCATGTGAACAGACAATTTGGCACGAGTTGGCGAAATGGGATCGATATACTGTTTGAAAAAGTCAAGCATGTCGGATTTACTCAAAGGCTTGATATGCTCGACATCCTGCTCTTTCTGCAGAAAATCAAGATACTCTCCACTGATATGGTTCCAGAGACGAGCACTCTCTTGATCGAGGTTCTTGAGCTTCTCCAATCTTTTATTGATCAGACTTTTCTTGTGGCTCTCGAACTCTTCCTGTGGCATGTTCTCCAGCGACTTGCCGAAAAAGGCCAAGAAAGCATTGATTCTTTCCTCCAGATAGCCTGTGGGTCTCTCGGACTGTATGATGACTCTATAGCCCATAGTCGTTGCTGCTACTTTGGTACCCGTGAAAACAATGTAACCAAGTTGCTCCTTGGTGCGTAGCTGATCAAACCCTATCTCCTCGGTCATTTGCGCAAGGAGGTAGGTCTTCGCACGCAGGACCCTGTCTATCGCGTCTCCAATGAAAACATAATACTCGATGCAGTGATTAACATTCGCTGGATCTCCCAGGGTGCGCTGGAATGTGTAGTCACTTCCTGGAGGAAGGATCAAATTCCTGGCGATCGACCATTGTGTTGGCGGCAGTACTCGAGGTTTAAGCGTTGATTCTAGTAGATCAGTCACGCGAAGAGCATCTTCTTTGTACATATTACCATGACACAGTATCTCTAGGTGAATTTGGCGCAGGAGTTGCGGATAGAAATGTGAGATGTCTTCAGGAGTGAGGTCAATGATTTCCGCCAGATATTGCTCGTTAAGCCATCCTCTGTCAGTCCCCAACCAATTGGTGAACTCGCCAACCTGATGGTAAGGCTGCTGGAAGTCCCAATTTCTGTAACCTCTGATTAGTCGCTCCTTCACAATCTTGAATCTATCCGGCTTGACCTCCAAGTCCCGCATAGTCAAGAGCACCTTTTCTAAAAGTACGACGATTTTATCATTGTAACCGCTGATGTCGATACCCATGCCAGCCATGTAGGCATCAAGTTCGTAGTCCAGACCAGCGATCTCTGCATCGTATGCGTATTCGACCAAGGCATCTTTTACAAGGGCAGTATAGAGTTTGCTTTTCAGCATGTTGGCAGGCACGGCTGACGTGAGAGGGTTCCTCAGAGTGATGAAGACGTTGCCCCTCGGAACCCAGAAACTATCATCTTTTTTCCACCAAGTACGAATACCTTCTTCATTGCGAATGAGCTTTGGGGCTTTCAACGGGATCTCCACATCCTTCTTTTCAACAGTCAGCTTCGATGGTATGAATTCGTTTCGATGTGGTAGATGGAGCTCTGGAAGTCTGTCGTTCGCGGTCTTCTCTGCAGCCTTCTCAACCGCGCTAGCAAATTCGGACGAGATGTTCTCGACTCGGTATTCAGTGCCGTACCACTTCTCCACTTTATCCCAGTCGCCTGGATAATTTTGACTGACAAGGGTCAGTCTGTAATTGTCAGGCCGAAGGTAGTCCAAGGCTTTGGTGATGCCGTCCGCATCGAACTTGCGCACTAGTGTCTCGCCGCTAAGCAGCCACTCTCGCGGCAATGGTTTCTGCATTGTGCTGACCATGTTCCGGGCAAAATTGCTAGCAGAGCTCTTCTCTCGGAATCTAAAGTCAACTTCTGCCATCCCTTTGACTTCGTCGAAAATCCACTTTTGCGGCGGGGACTCTTTCATCAAGGAAATGTATTGGAAGGTAGCTTCAACCACCTGTTGATATATTTTGAGGCCTTCTTCCGTGAGTTTGATTGAAACCTCAAAGAATGACGATCCGGGACCCACAGGTGACGGACCTGCAGAAAGACCGTTGGCCCATCCCTTGGCTTTTATGTATGCAAGAAGACTTCCAGGTCCTTCGTGTCCAATAAGGTGGCTGATGTAACGGCTGGGCTGTGTCTCGTACATCTCATCTTCATCCTGGTATGGAAAGTATATATCTAGTGTCCGTTGGTCCATGACGGGCTTCGCAAAAATCCGAGTCATGAGTTCATTCTTCGTGAGCGGTTGTATGCCATCCCACCGCTTCTGTGGCAGATCCTTATTGTGTACACCTTCGAACAGGTCCCCAACCCAAGATTCCAGCTCATCCAGCGACTCCTTGCCCAGCACCACCAGCTTCATCCGATTTGCCGAATAGTTCTCATCGTGAAAGGACATGAACGCCTTCCGTACATCTACACCTCTCTTCCTAGGCTCATCTCTGAGCGTCTCCAAATTGCCCGTGGAGAAGTGGTGGTAAGGGTGTTTTGGGCTGGACAGAGACTTGTTGAGTTGGTTCAGTCGCCAATTGTCACTTTGTAGGTTCTTTTTATTTTCCGAGTCAACGGCCTTGAGTTCGCGATCTAGTGTCGAAGAAAGAAAGAGGGGGGCGATGAAAAATTGAGCGAAGCGATCGAGAGCACCATAGAGAGGGGATGATGGGACGCCATTGGCGATAGCTTCTGTGCCAGGTTCCGCAGAAGCCGCCACCTCGAAATAGTAATTGGTCTCGGTAGAGGCAGTATATGCGTTCGAGTAGCCGGAGTGAGCTGTCAGGTATTGGTTGTAGTCGTTTTCTTTGGGGTACTAAGTGTATCAGCGGTTAGCATCTTTGCATACTCTGGGTATGGAGATACTTACCTTCTTCGTACCCATAAAGAGAAGATGCTCCACTGCATGAGCCATGCCTGGCATGTCGTCGGCATCACTGAAGCTTCCAACGTTGACATTCACAGCAGCGCTGGCTTTGTCTGTGTCAGGGTCGTGTACCAAAAGAGCTTCAAGCTTGTTGGGTAGTCTGACTACTCTATATGATCTGTCATCAAGGGCTGGGGTCTCCAGCTTGTCTGCAAGACGTGTTAGTGGAGCCATGGTTGCTAAGAAACGAGTGGTGGTTGATGGAAGGGGTGATCGAGGATGGATGCTATAGCGAGCGAAGTGCGTGGTACGAAGAAACGTTGGTTGATGCAGCAAAGAGGTCGGGAGGAGAGCAGAACGAACGTAGAAGGCCGGTCTCACGTAAGACATATAGGCATGGAAGACCTGAGGTTTGCACCAGGCGGTACACACAACACGCTATTGGCCTCCACCTTGCCAAGACTTTAGGGCTGAAATTCTACCGGGCCCGGCTCTCCCTTCGTCCATCCTCTGCAACACCATCATCTCACATCTTATCGGTCCAACAACTTTGGAGGGATGCAAATTCTTTGGAACAATGATACCCGATCCCCCTCAGCTGCTTAACTACCAGTGCTACGTACGGAGAAGCCGACCCACAACTTCCACGAGATGCGCGCCTTTCAAAGCGACTAGATAACTCTGGCTTTGCTCAGCTTTGAAGCATCACCACTTACCGCTGGAGAAATGCACCACATATGCACGTGAGACTGCAGCTTATATTTTACGTGTGTGATTATGCTACCAGTGTGTGACGATGCTACCAGGGAGCAATCATATAGGACGATATCGACTGTCAATAGCCGCATACACAGAGCGATCTGGAGTTGACCACCAGTACCTCTTTCCATCTGCAAGCACGACGAGGTATCGAATGACAAATCTGTATCCGAGCTTAGCAAGTCCAGTAGAATGTTCACCCTTGCAAGCAGATATGATCGTGCATGTATTCGTTATCAACAGCTTTTCGCCCGAAGGGTAAATAGCATGAATGCAAAATAAACGATACGACTTCACAGCGTTGTTTCCCATCTGAATACTTTTCAACATCTTCTGGGCCTATATGGCTAATGTCAGGAGGACCTTGTCTTGACATCCTGCAAGCAAGAGGCCGGTTTTACTGCGACGGCATGGCTCGTCAATACGTATCTTTTTGAGGGAGATGAAAAGCCGAAGAATGAAGTAATTTGATAACAGGTTCTGATTCCACCAATCGTCTCATGGAGTTTGGTAAGGCCCGACACCTCTGAAAAGCTAGGATCCCACGAAAGTGGTTGGTTTGGGCTTGGCCCTCGTCTTCTTGAACATATCTCACTTTTTGAAGAAAAAATCTCTATTGAGCGAATTTAATGTTACTTCCCCAAAGACGATCAACAAGCCACCATTGCGGAAAGCTTGATGGTGAAATACATTTCGGTAGATATTCGTACCAGTCAGTAGTTTCGCTAGGGTCCAAAAGGTTGGTGCATTTCGTAGCCTCATGAAAGTCCGGATAGAAGCCACTATCCTCCCAATCAATGATTCCCTTCACAATACAGTTATTCCGATAGTCCGTTTCAACAACAATGTTAGCTGGCCTGAAGTCTCCATGCGTGAACACTGATTGCTTTGTCGTGGGAGGGAGCAAGGCCTTTAGGAATTTGATATATGAGTCGCTCGCAAATTTCGATATAGAGAATTTAAAGTCTTCGAACCCTGCTACGGTTTCAATAGCTTTATCGCTCCGGTAATCTTCTCGATAAAGATCTTTCACGCCTTCTCCGCCAACTCCACCTAAGAGAAGCCCATCTGGCTGCTTCATTTCTCTCATTCGAGTCAATATATCGTTTAACTGGTGCTGAATGGAAACTTTCTGCTCGTGGCAAAGTGATGGCCACGCTTTCTCGAGTGTTATCGATGGGATGTAGGTCATAAAGATCGCCCAGAAATTACCGATGTTAACCAGGCCGTGCGGTCTAGGGGCGGGTATTTCTGGTGCGTGCTTATATAGATACTGCATCGAGGTATACTCGGTGGAGTCATGGAATCCAAGAATTACTTTGGCCACAACTTCATCGCTGCATTTGAAAACGGCGCCGCGGAACGGATATTCCCATAGCTTATTAGATGCGCTGAACAGCCTTTTCATGGAAAGCGCGAGCGTCTCCGAAGATGTTAGAGATTCTTCCGTGCCGTAATTATGACGGGAGATCAAGTCATTCACTGTATCGGATAAAGGGAATATGGCATTAGCTGTAGCTGCGGAAGCCAAACGAGTCAGAGTGTCCTCGGGCGGCGGATCGGGACTTTTTGGTGGCCTGTTGATTCTGAGTGCTTTGTAACCTGGATCCTCCATTCCACGATCGTAATCCATCCGATAGCGCTTGGGAAAGTGTGAAAGCAAGTCGATTTCAGGCGACTCGTTAGCTAGCGATTGGAGTGTGTCGATGGTACTGCGGTTCAGGAGGGCAATCGCGGATGGATGAGCTGATTTTTGGGTCATCTTGGATTTGTAAGAGGCGGGAATAATGGAGAGGATATCACATTCAGGGTTCGACTCGAGTGCATTTTTTATCTTTCGCATTACGTTTCGATTCACGTTGGTTTGTTTGGAGGGTAGCGGCCTTGATTCTTCGAGGTCAGAGAGCTCCTGGTTAAGAACAAAACCTCCGGTTGGGTGTGGTGTGAACGCCATCTCTATGCTACGTACGATGACTCTGTTGATATCTTTTGGAGGGATAGCGTGCAGACGACGAGTTTTGCGCAGCGGAGAAAGTCTCGAAGAGCTGGTTGGTTCTCGTGGAGAAGAACGCCAAGGATCAATGGCAAGTCGCGCGACCCTCACGCGCGAGCGTAAAGCGGCGCTCACCCTACCGTAGGCTGGGAGGAGGATGAGTCCGGGGCAGATTTCTGTCACCTTGGCACCTCTAGAGACTGTTCCATCCTGCAGATGTAGGAGAGCTGGGGTCAATTGATTCGGTAGGCTTACAGAGTGTTGCAGCTGTATGAATTGCTGATGACGATAATCATATCATGAACACTGCCACTTACATGCCACCGTAACATCGTCTTGCTCAATAATACTCGATCCCTTACGGATAACCTTGTCGCCCCTCCACCACCTATCTACGGAGCCATAAGCGGTACCATTAATCGTTCCTTCCCACCTGAACCAATACTCCGCACTTACAAATTCCATCTCTGATAGAATAGGTTGCAATTTCATCTTGATAGTATGGGTATCGTGAAAACCGCTTTGCGGGACATGGTCTTGGAGTAAACAAGCAGGTACGATGGATGGCAATAAAGACTTTGGGCACCACGCCTTGATATCAAAATTGTAGCCAGATCCTGAAAATTTTCATGGCTGGAGAGGCTGAGTATGGGCCTTGCCTTACCTTGAGTCGCATAGAGCTTGCTATCAATGGACACTCATCCCTATTACCGTTGATGTAGTCTGATTTAGCCTCCTATTCGTTAGAGTAACAAACTATTTGAGACTCGAGACGACTCGAGTAAATGAAATGATAATTAGGGAACCTATGGGGGATTTCACACAGCTTTGCCCTCACATTCAGCGACACTTCTTCAAGCCTCCTTTAGTAAGAGCAACACAGAGAGAAGTTTAAGATTGACTGCGCACCCACATTCGCTCCCTGTGTTGCGGGCTACCTTATCCTGAATCCATTCAAGGAGGCGTGACGGGGCCCTTCATGCTGTCATGATTCGAATATGTAAATAAAGTAAAGTAGGGAATTCATCGGCCCCAACTCAGCTAGAATGTTCCCGTCTGTAATTCACTGCTGTTGATCATCAGATCACTTGAAATGTAGCCGATGTAGTAGTAGTAGTAGTATTCATACACGGATCCAGCCCTATAAGGGCTATACCGGAAGTGTCTATAGAGCCCCCTAAAATGCCCTAGCGCTTAGGCTCATCTGCCCTACTTTCCGCCCTCTAAATAAAGAGGTACTAGCCGCTAGTATATATTAGGGTAGGGTTCCTCTCAGCCCCTAGCCGTTTTAGTGTCCTATCCTTTATTTACTTCGCCTCTATCCCTCCGCCTATAGGAATTCTAACTGGAAAATCGCCTAGAAATCCGCCTAATATCCTACTACTATTTAGTATAACCCCCTACCGCTAATAGCTATATAGCTACGTGTTATTAACTAATATATCTAAATTCTATATTACTAGTAGTATATCCTACTCTTAAATAGTACCCTATATTATAATAGATAGCCCTCTATTAATAGCTTTCCCTTATTAATAGCTTCTTATTAGAGGGCCTTAAGACTTATTCCGCCTAAGGGTTTTAAGGTAGAGATAAAGGATATAGGAATTATAAAGAGGTTAGTATACTTATCTATTCTAAGGTAGTATATATTAAAAAGACCTTTATAGAAAGGTCGATTAATTTAAATACCTTAAGTCTCCCCCTAATATCTTATATATAATATTAAATATATAAATTAGCTAGGTTCTAATATAATAACTATATATAAGGGATAGGCTTTTAAATAGATATTTTAGGATATATATAGCTATATATATAATATAACTATAAAATAGCTCTTAAAGGAGCCTTTATTATTCTTATAGATATATCTTTAGACTAGATTAACTAGAGTTATTAATTACGCGTATAGCGAGTATATAGGTAATTAGAATTACGATAGACTATTTAGTAGACTACCCTAGATATATTTTAGATGCCCGGAGGCTACTTATAATATAAAATGTAGGGGTGGCTTTCTTCCTTAAGTTGTTGTTTTTCCAATGTAGCCGATGTACTTTGTCTCCGTGTGATACGTTATATTGTTCAATTTCGATGTCTGCGAGTCTGCTTAGCGCAAGAGCTCTTGACAGATATCAAGCTAGTCCTGAGTGAGTTTAGTAAATCATCGTTGCCGGTGAGCCGGGGATAACGGAGATATAACTGGGTGTTTCACAATTCGTGTGTACTTCTTATTCTTGAAGATTCGTCCCATCTTTCCAATTGACTTCACGACAAGTACACTGTGTAGAATACATATCTTGTTCACGCTCAGAGCGAGACTTTGGGTACGGAGGACTTGAAATTCTAGATTAGCGCCCAAAGCCAAGTTTCTACGATCCATAGCCCAGGACCTACGAGGCTCACCTTGGACATTTGCCATGTCTACAGTGACAGGCACAGCACTGCAGACGTCCTACCCGTGAGACTTGAAGTAATTAAGCTCTTGAAGCTCTATCGCTGACAAAGGACCTCCAAGACCACTCCTCCCACAGTCCTTCAGCAACAACCAACCTCAGACCATCCGCCTGTTCCCACTTAGCAATTACACATTCGGCACCAAAGAGAATCAGCCCGAGGAGGATCCCTCAGTGGTAGCTCGATTGAAGAGGTTAGAGGAGCACTACGAGCAGCATGGCATGCGGAGGACGTGCGAGGGGATCCTCGTCTGCCACGAACACAACCACCCACATATCCTGATGCTGCAGATTGCGAACGCGTTTTTCAAACTGTACGTCATGCTAGAACCTCACACAGCCCCGGAAAGCTAGCTAACGCGTGAGGGCAGACCGGGCGACTACCTGCAAGCGGAAGACGACGAGATTGAAGGCTTCAAACACCGTCTCAACGAGCGTCTGGCACCTGTCGGCACACAGTTCTCGGGCGAAGGCGTCAATGATGAATGGTGCATTGGCGATACGTTGGCCCAGTGGTGGCGGCCGAACTTCGAAACGTTCATGTACCCATTCTTGCCGGCGCATGTAACGAGGCCGAAGGAATGCAAGAAGCTCTACTTCATACAATTGCCGAAGAGCAGTGAGTGTCACTTATTTCGTCCTCGAATGAATCAATACTCATGTCGCCCCCAGAGGTTCTGAGCGTCCCCAAGAACATGAAACTTCTAGCCGTCCCTCTTTTCGAATTGTACGATAACACAGCACGCTATGGACCACAGCTATCAGCCATACCCCACCTACTCTCAAGATATAACTTCGAGTTCGTGGATGAGGATGGAAATGTCTGCGCAGCTACACCGGGTGGGAATCCCGGACCGCAGCATATCAAAGTCATGGCACAGGCGGAGAAGGATGAGCAGACCAACGGCGACACACAGCACGAAGAGGGAGTGAATGGACACGGGGAAGGAGGCGAACAAGATGTCGCATAACCGCGATCACAGGCGCATTGATTCTGTTCTGATCTGTCATGGGATATATTACATTCAGTCTCATACTATAAGATTCCCATAGAAGCGAGTGAATTCTTTGTGGCATCCCGAGCTTCACAACATCCATTCCCTTATTCTACAAAACCCCTTCAACCCGATGAAATGCCTACATAGCAACATTGCTAACGTCACCCCCAACCCAAAACCCCAACTCCACAACATCCCACCACCACCCCCACCACCCCCACCACCTCCCCTCCCCTCCCCCCAACTCCCCCAAAAATGATCCTAATCGGCCTAACCGGCTCCATCGCAACCGGGAAATCAACCGTCTCAACCCTCCTCTCCCAACCCCCCTACTCCCTCCCCATAATCGACGCCGACCTCCTCGCCCGCCGCGTCGTCCTCCCCGGAACCCACGGCTACCGCCAAATCCTCGCCCACTTCAGCGCCAGCACCCCCGACCTCCTCCTCCCCCCCTCCCCAAAAGGCCAGCCCCTAAACCGCGCCGCCCTCGGCCGCCGCGTCTTCGGCCCCGAACCAGAAAGAGTGCGGGACCGCCAGGTTTTGAACGGGATTATACACCCCCTTGTGCGGCTGGCGATGGCGCGGGAGGTTGTTTATTATTATATTTTGGGCCATTGGGCGTGTGTGCTGGATATACCCCTCCTCTACGAATCCGGGCTCGACATCTTCGTCTCCGTCGTCGTGATGGTCGCTGTCCGCGATCCGGCAATACAGATGCGCAGGTTGAGGGAAAGAGATCCGGAACTGAGCGAGGAGGAAGCGAGGAATAGGGTTGGGAGTCAGATGGGGGTTTGGGAGAAGGTGGGGCGGACGAGGGCGAGGGGGCGGGTGAGGGGGAAGGTTGTGGGGAATGAGGGGGGGAGGGGGGAGTTGGAGGGGGAGGTGGGGAGGGTGGTTGGGGAGGTAAGGGGGGAGGCGGGGGGGTGGGGGTGGAGGGGGTGGGTTTGGGGGAGTCCGGGTGCGGCGGTGGGGGTGGGGGGGTGGGAGGTTTGGAGGGGTTGGAGGGCTAGGAGGTTGTGGGAGGGGTTGGGGGAGGAGGAGAGGAAGAGGTTATGGGAGGTGGAGGAGAGGAAGGGGTTGTGAGGGGGGGGTGGGAGTGTTTATGATTGTGGGAGATTAGGCTGGTTGAAGAGGCGCTGGTTGCTTCCTAGTTAAAGTACACGGTGCCTTTGGGAATGGATAATAAGATATGTACAGCCAGAGAACCGAGATGAAGGGCCCACGATGGATGCTCGGCACTGTTGTACCTCTTGCATGCTCCTTATTTGCCTCCTTTAGCTGCCAACGCATAGCCGAACTCATGACAAAGCAACCTACTCCAGAGCACTAGGCTGATATATATTCAGAGAAGTGACTTGTATATTTCCGCAGAACACCCCTCTCCTGAGGCGTGATATATATATGTTGCATTGACCGCCCTAGCGCTGCATCTGATTTTGTACAACATGCGGGGAGCAGAGATATTCAGGAATACCTTCATTATGGAAGAAGATCAATGGGACATCCTAGCGGCGATAGTATGAGGTGCGTATCTCGACTCAAAGCATGACGTAAAGTGCAGTGATTGTGGCTACCGCAGGTGGAGGCGAGGTGCTCCGCTGTAGGGTGTCCCAAGGGTCGCTGTAGGTGATTACCATCACGCCAGCAGAAGGCACTTGTTGGCGCAATCTGGCTATGTGGTAGAGCAAAGCCTATAACCTTCGATGAGAAGTGACGACTACTCTTACGGGATCATCCAAGCTGGCGATTGAACTGTGCCAGCGCTGCCGAAGACAGGGGTAGGGGATCGCAAAGCTTTTGTGCCTTGTCCACAGCAGCTGACTAGACAATGGATCAACAAGAGACAGCGTTGACTGCGGTCTGAACTTACAAGCCTATTCCTGCTATCTTTGACCCCCGAGACTGCGCTCAGCGACCAATCTCCCGCCTGCATCTCCCTGAAATGTTTCAGAAATGCGGCACTTGCTCCAGCAGCGTTGCTGACGATATCAAACATCAAATCTGTATCGATGTGCAAACGGTCGCAGAACGACATGGCTTCTGACGTTGCTGCTAGGTGGACACCAATCATGAGATTCGGGACATCGCTGATAGATATCGCCGGCAACTCGAATGGTACGAAGCTTTTTGCCTGTTGTGAAACGAGATCTGGTCGTCCGGGAAGATATAATCGCACTATGACACAATCATCTTCCCTTAACCAGCCAGCGGAATCTCCGGCTATGTACAATCTCTCTGCCTCGTGCAGCAGTGGCAAATCAAAATTGAGAGCCCGACTGGTCCTTGTAATAATACCCACATCCTTCTTGATGATAGCGATCGCAGAGTACGGCGGCAACGTTGGATCAAGCATATGCGGCACTCGGTGACTGAACATCCAGCTACCACCTTCACTCTCCTTCAATTCATCGAAAGCGAGCTGGGTATTGAGACCCGCCGCTGCAACAACTCCCATGGCTTCTGACGTCATAGCAATATTAACGGCAGCGAAAATTTGATGAACGAGCTTTGCTTTCGATCCACCGCCGAGGCCCCCGGGTATATGGTAGAGCTTGGCGCTCATACATTCAAGTATTGACTGGGCATGGGCGAGATCAGAGTCTTTTCCAGAAGAAAATATGGAAAGCGTGCCATCTGCTGCTCGACCAGGGCCGCCAGATACAGGACTATCGATCAGTCTGATATCTGGCCTCCCACTTGCGCTCAATGTTCTAACGATCTCGTCAATATCAGCTGGCGCCACGGTCGAGCACATGATGATTATTGCATTTTTGGGCAGCGCTTTGACAGCACCAGTATCAGGGTTAAACAGAAGTGGCATGGCTTGGCCGATAGTTGCAACCATGCAGATTAAGAAATCAACACCCTCTGCTGCCTCTCGAGGACTTCCCGCTGACAAGCCACCCTTTGCCACTAATTTCTCTATCGACGGTGGATACACGTCGTAACCAATCACCTGGAAGCCTGAATCGAGAAGATGAGATGCCATGCAAAAACCCATGGCCCCAAGACCTGCGAAAGCGAGCTTCGGCTTCGTTGATGACATAGTGTCACGTTCTTGATTACAGAGAGGAAATGATTTGAAAAATGCAAACTTATTGCAGTCCCTCGACGAAACGCGTTATTGCCAAGGGTGAAGACAGACAGTGAACGGAATACATATCAAGCAGACCCATGATTTCCCCGCTTCCCCTGACGTTACGCCCAACGACCGGCAGAAAACTGGAGAGAATGTCCAGTCTCAGCTCATGCCTGCCCGCCATGAACCTATCATTGGAAATCTGAAGCCGGCAGGCAACGTTGAAAGGACACAACCCGCAAGTATCATGTAGCTGTGGTAGCCTTTAATGAGTGGTGGCCCTGGGTCGTTGACTGATCGACTTACTCTAGTCTAACCTATAGAGGTTAGACCGTTATAATTCCGTTCAACGACGTACCATCTCCTCCCACCAAATCCCCCTTACACCATCGCTTCTCTTCAGAGAACGATCATTCAACTACGTCGCACCGACCCTGTACTCTCGCAAGTTCTTATAGTATTCGATGATCTTGTCTGGGGATGTGAGGCGATCCATCTATCAAGCATTGCTACGATACTCCTCTTCAATCGTTAAAGCCCAGTCATTGCAAGCGGCCAAGAATTCATTCAATCACAAGCGTGTTGAGTGTTTATCCATCTATAATTCCATGTTTTTGTTCGGTCTTGAAGTTCGTACTGTTCTCTGCGGTGGGCATTCTAGTCGTTGAAACCTTGGTCTCCTCATCAGCAGCACTGCCCTAGCCACCTCGAACTAAATTACCAGAAATGGCCCACTTTCCGTGCGTGTTCTTCGTTTTCAATGATCTCCAGCTGTCTCATCGTCATCATCAGCATCAGCAACGATTTTCTTGATGAATTGATATGAGTGTCTACCGCGAGCTTAGCTCCTTTTCGCTCCTTAGGACCATTACCGAAACATACCGTGAATCTCTCAATTAGATTCGTCATTCTCTGCTTTCCGGCTCACCGCTCCTTCTGGCACTTCTTAAAATTTATATTTCTCTCCTTAGCCCGCTTCCTTTCCGCTCCTTATTCAGTGTCTAGCGTCTTAGTACCTCAACGAGCCATTTATGCTTGCATACCACACATACATCTGGCTATATGAAGTTATTGAGAGTATACTCACCATATCCATACGAATGGGAGGATCAGCTTTAGCACATGAGCCCTCGGAAAATGTCTCGCATTTTGCATCGTTTGTTGAAACAGTGTTAATGGCCCAGCTCGATAACTTGACCTTTGACCATGTGCCGATGCTATGCTTTTGGATTCGGCTAGCGTCGTTCATGGTCTCGGTACTCTCAGTTATGTTGGTTGTAATGCTGGATACAACAACCTGTATGCTATTCTAGGGCTCTAAGCGAGGACAGGTCCATCATTGCGAAATTTATCCGTTCAATGAGGTCGAGTCCTGTTTGCTCTCATCGCTTGAAGATCGTAACGGGAACACTGGCGGTACGCTATTACAACAAGGATCGTACAGACATGTCGTAACTACAGTACATCGCCGCGTTCCATACACCCTTCAGAAACGCCATGATGGACTATTCGTTCCTCATACACTTGCTACACCATCCCACCCAACCCTACGCCCCACTCCGATAAACCTGACTGCCCCCATTCCGAATCTGCACCGTCTCCCTCCTCTGCAACACCACCAACGCCCTATGAAGGGCCTGCTCACTCCACCCCCTCCCCTCCACCAATTCCCTCCTCAACGTCGCCAAACTCGTACTCCACCCCACCGGCAACCTACGCCGCAACTCCTCCTCCACCTTCCCCGCCTCCTCCATCACCTCCCTGCTCCCCTGTCCCTCGCCCTGCGTCACGGCATCCATGGTCGAGGCGAGGAAGAGGCGGATGGCTTCGTCGACGTGCGACTCGAGCGCGATGGGCGAGAGGGAGAGTTTGGCGAGGGATTCGGTGATGCGGATGATGGCTTCGAGTTGGCGGACGGTGATGGGGATGGAGGAGCGGGCGGAGGCGGCGAGTTCGGCGGTGTGGACTTGGCGGCGGATGGAGACGAAGTGGGAGGAGAGTTTTTCGCCGGCTTCGGGGGAGAGGCGGGGGGCGCAGCGTCTTTGGGTGGTTTGTCAGCAGTGTATTAGTGATCTGGGAGGATAGGGGTCCATCATGGAAGAGATCGGCTTACGATTTGCAGTAGCTGATGTATCGTTTCATTTTCTCGACTGGGATCTCTGCTTCGGCTTGGTCTTCTATACCGCGACCTCCCATCTGGATGCCCATAACGTGGCGTGCTATACGCTCATCACGGCCCTTTTCGTGCTCGTCGCGGACGATGAAGATCATGTCGAATCGAGAGAGGATAGTGGTCTGGAAGTCGATATTCTCTCCCGGCGTCTTAAGATCATCATATCTACCAAATATAGGATTGGCTGCTGCGAGCACCGATGTCCTGGCATTCAATATCGTCGTAATGCCAGCTTTGGCTATCGAAATGGTTTGCTGCTCCATCGCTTCGTGGATGGCTACCCGGTCCTCGTCTCGCATCTTGTCGAACTCGTCGATGCAGACGACACCGCCGTCTGCGAGCACCATTGCTCCTCCTTCTAGATAGAATTCTCGCGTGTTGGTGTCTCGCTGTACGGAAGCTGTAAGACCCGCTGCTGAAGATCCTTTGCCTGATGTGTAGATGGCGATAGGGGCGACTTTTTCTACGAACTTCAAGAGCTGAGACTTGGCTGTCCCGGGGTCACCCAGCAGCAGAACGTTGATATCTCCTCGAAGCTTCATTCCGTCCGGCAGTATTTTCTTCGAGCCACCTAGCAGTAGACATGCGATCGCTTTCTTGATATCCTTGTTTCCGTAAATCGAAGGTGCAATGCAATCGGCAAACACTTGATATAGGTCTGGCCTTCTGCTCATCTCCAAGAAGTCTTGCTCCTCTTCTTCAGAAAAGATCGCATTACCCTTGGCCGTATGATCAACATCAGTCGAAATACCCACAGCACGTAGATAAGGCGTTCGAATGGCGACAGCTGAGTTTCCTGATCCCTTCGACTCTTTATTTTGGTAAATGGAGAAGACCCCCATAAGCGTACATCTTGAACCTGGTACCACTCGATTGGTCAAATAGCGATCGGCTGATATCTTGATATGTCTCGGAAGCTCTCCCACGGGCACCTGATCTGGCGCTTCTTGTAGCTTTAATATTTGCTGGTCGATGAATTGACACTTCTCATGCACCACAAAGTAGGGGTCCAAAGGACATTTGTCTGTCGGATCACCAGGTGTTCTCTTCCTTGCGCAGACTCTTGGCATTGTGATCCCTGATATGCCACCATTCACTGGTATGTTCTCGGAGTGCTGGCAGTTTCGACATTGTATATTGAGAGCGGTGGCTTTTGATGAGAGGGTGGAGGCGCCGATGACGATGCCCGGTATTCGAACGAGATGAGATATGTTGGTTGCGTCGAGATCACGTATAGATATTTGTGAGACGGAGGAATGGAGGAGTAGTTGGTGCTCAGGGAGGGCGATTTCACTAGCTTTCTGTGAGGGGAAGACGATCCGGTGGGTACACTGTTTGAGGGCTGCTTCGAACTAAGGCTGTCAACACGCTATACTAACGCCCTCATTGGTGAAATTACCAAAGGTATGATATCTGCGGGCTGTGTCTGAAGCTTGTGGGCCAGCTCCTCATTATAGGAGATTAAGTGCGCGACATCGACGTCGCAGTAGTACTGCTTGATGAGCACGTTCTCCCGCACTTGATCTCTGTAGGACTATCAGCCAGGAAGCGGAGCTGAAGAGTGCCACCTACCTGTAGATGAATGCATTGTCGAGCCTGAATTCGAGTATGAAATCCCGTAGATGCGCCTGTATCTGACTCCTGGAATCCTCGCTGGCGTCTGGGTCGGGGGCGAGGACGCTGAGTGAGTATACTGACTGATGATCCATGTTGACCTAGACTTGGATGTACAGAAGGGGACAGGTAGGATGATAGTGAAAACGAACGAGCTTTGAAGTGTAACGCGTTCCAGTCGCGACACGCGTAGAGTGGGTTTCTCAGGAGGAAGGTCTGCCGAGACAGAATTTCTTGGCACTTGGCATCTGAAGAGAACAAGAAATTTGTGATTCAACACCCTCAGAAGCACTACACCTTGCATCCTGCACCCTTGGCCTCAGAATATCTTTAGACATGGCCCAGATGCAATTAGAAAAAGCCAGTGTGTTCACCGTAATACAACATACTTCTATCCTCTTGGTCAACTACAATCTTTCCACTACGCTTCCCCATGAACCTCCGCCCAGCGATACACATGTCAGACCATCGTCCCTTCCCCTTCCCCTTCCCCTTCCCCTTCTCCATACGATCATGTCTCCGAAGGGTACCTCGACACGAGAGCTGCTGGAAAGAGCAACTGCTAAAGGGTATGTGCTAGGAATCACTGGAGCAGGATAGCGTCAGAGACAACGTACTCGCTGAAGGTTATGAAGGACCACAGACATGCATGAAAAGTCTACGAAAAGCTGGTCCAGAGGCGAAAGGCTATACGCTTCTAGATATCTTAAGCCTATACTAAATCTAGGCTGTCATAGCTCTATAAGGTATTCTAATAGCATACGTCAATACGTACTCCTAGGGCTGGTTTTCAGGCTATATCGCCAGCCCCTACTACCCGCAGAGTTAAACCACTTTACCAAACACTGTAATTTCCAACGAGAATTTTCCTGCAGGTGTTAGTGCAGCCTGTCATGTCCCTTACGCCACCACAGTCAGTACAAGTCTCAGGCCTGCAGAAAGTTTCCTTAAGAGCTTGATATTTTCCAGATTCAATTGCAGAGCAGGACTGGACACTTTCCTCACGTATCTTGCTGACCAATATGTCTCTAATTCAATACTTCGTGCATCAATGGTTACACACAACATTCATACCGTGTTCGATTTCAGTCAATGGATAGCGCCGACGATGGTAAGGCTCCACCAATCGATCAGGTACTGACTGACATCGCACACTATGTCCACCATTACAAGATCGGAAAACCAGATGTAATGAAAAGAGCTCGACTTGCTCTTCTCGATGCTCTCGGATGTGCCATGGAGACTCTATCGAGCGATGAGTGCCCCTCATTCATTGGGCCCATTGTCAAGAGTTCCACGACCTGGCAAGACTATCGCTTGCCTGGCACCGCTTTCGAACTTGATCCAGTAAAGGGTGCGTTTGATATGGCGGTCTTGATTCGATATCTGGACCATAACGATGCTTTCACCGGCGCGGAATGGAGTCCATCCATCTGGTTAAAATTGGTATCTACGTCAGCTACGTATGCGCTAATATTGAGGACCAGACAGGGTCGGTGCTATCCTTACTGTGGCAGACTGGCTGAGTCGCAACAAGTCGGAAGTATCCGACAGTTCGCCACCTTTGACGGTTCACACAGTCCTCATTGCGCTTACCAAGGCTTATGATTTCCAAGGGTGTTCTCAGATCTCCAACGCATTCAATCCTGTCGGTCTTGACCATGTGATTCTGGTCAAAGTCGCCTCTACTGCCGTAGTTAGCTGGTTGCTCGGCCTCAGCGAAGCTCAAACTGCGGATGCAATTTCCCAAGCCTGGATGGATGGTCAACTGAAACAAAGATCCAAGACAATTTGCGCTTACGGTTCCAAAATGTAAAAATCGAAGAGATCCTGAGAATCATAAATTCCGATGAGACGCCAGTACGACACTTTGTCGACCTGCTATGGAAAGGCTCGTAGAAATGCCACAGAAGTCATACATTCCCGGTCAAGGGTGAGGTGCGTAATTACATGAGGAACTTGAACGATGGCAGCTTGGTTCTCCAACAAATCAGCGGTCATGGTAGGAGCTTGAGATTCGTCCAAGCCTTCTGGTATCGAATTATCTATACGATTTCTGCAATCCACTTCTCCAAAAGCTCCATAATTTCTAAGTTGTTTTTCTCGAGAAATTGCAGGTGTCCATTACCGTGTATTCCTTCGTCTGCAAGCTTCAGATGTTTCACATTGACACCAGCTTGTCGTAGAAATTGAACAGTAGAGTCATCATATGCCGCGTGAGAGCTTGCTTCCCCTGTCTCCACGAGCACGGGAATATTGAGAAGGTTTTTGAGTCTTCGAGCAGGCTCTCGTTGCAAGATGCGTACTCCACCATTTAAAGTCACATGCTCTTGTGTTTGTAGAGGTCTATTCCCACCCAACGCTTGGTCAACTGGTGGGTCGTAGGTAAGAGGAATATCCGTGATCCCGTAGAGCTTGGTGTGAGGGCCTTTGACAATCGTGCTTTGAAATGGGGGACCCGCGGGCTCGACCGCGACAATGCCTTTGACAAGCTCAGGGCGTGCGTCTGCCCATAGCCAGCCGTGGGTACAGCCTTGAGAATGAGCGATCACAATAGCCGGGCCAACGCGATCGAGTAAGCAAGCCCCGGCCTTCTGCATGAGGATTTGTTCTGCGCCATGATCTGCCAATGAAGGTACAAGACTGGCATAGTAAGAATCGAAAATGGGATCGCCAATACGACCGGAGCCATCCCATTGCGTGTGCAGGCTGGCTTCTGACCAAAGGGAAAACTCGCGGCAAGCGGTCCAGCGTTTTTCAGCTAATTCCGCCGGGTAGATGATAGTAGAGCCGCTGGAAGGATGACAAGAGGAGCGACCCCGAGATGTTTGATCTACAATGCAGACCACATAGCCAGCATCCAAAAGCCAGGATGCCCAACCTTTGCGGCCATCAGGAATATTGAGAAAGTTCTAGACATCGCACGTATGAGCTTGAGGTTCAGATGCGGTTGAATATGATTGAAGTCAACTAAATGTATTCGCATATTTTGTCTTACTTGGATTGTTCTTCGCAAGATACCCACACAATACACCTACTCGACGGAGGGTGATGGTGAAGTTGTGTTTACGCGAGCGAAGAGATGCGATGAATGGGACACAGAGAAAGCAGGGTTCGAGCTTACAGTTCCAGTCTGCCCTGCTCCGTGAATGAGCACCAGAGGCCAGGGGTGTTTGATGCCGTTGACTGGTAACAGCTTCTCCACATACATCTGGCCTGTCATCTCATGCTGGTCATTGGCCCCATCATTGTCGACATAATGACCTCCTACATGGAAGAAGGAGCGAAAGTACGCCGATTCTGGTGTGTCAGCATCAGCGTTCATAATGAAAGACATGTATCCTGTTATCCGGTCATACAATTGCGTTTCTTGAGAAAACATTTCCACTTTTAAAATTATAGCGGTAAAATATATAGTACAACAGAGTTTCCAATTAATTTATCTGAACCCTACCTAAACTAAATACTACTATTATCCCTATTTAATACTATTTAATAACTAATTAATAAAAATACATTATATTATTAATAATAAGTAATTAAATAGTTATCTTTTATTAATTAGTTATAGAATATATTATTACCTTTTATAATATAATACTATTCTATTTATAATAAAAGTTACTTATATTACCCCTTTACTTTATCTATATCTAATAACTCCTACTCCTCCTTATATACCTAAATAGTTATTTATTTAGTTATTAGTTAGAAGGGTCTCTTTAAGATATACTACTTTAAATAGTATTACTTAATAGGGCTTAATCTAATTTAGATTAGAGGAGTTTTATTATATTACTAGCTAGAGCTTATATAAATAAGTAGGTTGTAAAGCTTGTCTTTTCTATCTCCTTAGGCCTAAGGCTAAATATAGCTATCTAGGTCGGTTGTACTTACCTAATACTATAGTTATAATAAGTTTACTACTTATAATAGGACTATTAACCCTAGAATATTAAGAAGGTCCTTCTATTATTATATATTATAGCTAGGGGCCCTATCTTATATAAGAAAGTACTTATTATACCTTTAAATAACCTCTTTATAAAATAGGATTAATTATAGTAATAGAAGATATATATAGTTATAATATTAATTAAACCCTCCTCTTATATTCTTATTCCTTTAAAGTAGGATACTATCTAGCTTTAGAATATACTTAAGATATTAGCTTTTAGATTTCTTAGCTTACTTAATAAGGAACTACTCCTTAATAACCTACTATTAGATTAGATAGCTAGTATTCTACTATTTAAGTTAGCCTAGTAGTTAGCCTTTTTACTAGTAGTCTTCTTTCTAAATATATATAAGGGACTATATATTTCTAAAGTATAATACCCTTAAAATATTATTTTTATATAGCTATAATATTATATATTTATAAAATTTATATAATAGACCTTATCTCTCTAATATATAACTTAAATTTAACCTCTTAATTCCTCTACTTAAATTAGTATCTTATTATTATAAATTATTATATACTCCTTTCCTCTTAGCTTTTCTAGCTACTTATTAGTAAAGTCTAAGCGCCTACGCCTCTATTCTATATTAAAGGGAGGTTTATATTAGGATAGATATTATCTATATCTAGCCCTTTTAAAGGTAGTATTAATAGTATTAGATTTAATTATATACCTAGTTTTATATATAATTATTACCTAGGGCTTCTAATATTAGTACTTATTTTTAGTAGTATATTTAATAAACTATCTTAGAAGTTATAAGTTAGTTTTATAAAGTACTTTAAACCTAGAATATTATTAATATACTTTAAATAATAGAGGGTTAATATTTTCTTTTTTAGCCTTCTAAGCGCGTTTAAGTATATTTTAGATAGTCTTCTTATTATATTAATACTACTTTACTAGCTATATATTAGATAGATTATAATTCTATTTAAAAGCTATTAAAGTACTTTATCTAACCTTAAGTAAATTATATAGGTCTACTATATATCTTATAGTAAATAGGTAGTTATAAGTATTTTAATAAAGGAGATATAAAAATTATAAAAACGCGTCTTAGATAAATTAATTAGAAACTCTATTATATCTAGTAGAGTTTAAGTACTTCCTATCTAACGCGTGTAATTACTCTACTTATAAGCTATTCTTAATAATTACTACGAGTTATACCTTATATATATATATATATATATAGGAATACTTCTTAGTATTTTTATATATCTTTATTTATATCTAATTTATCTTTCTAGTTATAAGTATATTTATAGTATATAATAGTAGATTAAAATTACTAGATATCTTAAAGATTAATAGATTATTTGTATTTAATATAAAGCTCCTACTTATATAAGAATTCTCTTCTACTATTCTATTTTTTTAGTACTTAAAATTAGACTAACTATCGACTTAGAATTTAGTACTAAATACTTAGGTTAAGATCTTAGTACCGACTCGAATACTTAGTACTAGCTACTAGTACCGACTCGCTAAGGCCTTAATACCTTGGTGATCCGGGTTAACCCGACTTAAATTACTAAGGTATCGCCAAGACGCCAAGCCCCTAATCTCCTGGAATCCTCGCTGGCGTCTGGGTCGGGGCCGAGGACGCTGAGTGAGTATACTGACTGATGATCCATGTTGACCTGGGCTTGTACAGGAAGGAACAGCTAGGATGGTAGAGGTTGAGGTGTAACGCGTTCCAGTCGCGATACGCGTAAAGTGGTTTCCTCAGGAGGAAGGTCTGCCGATATGTAATGTCTTGGCACTATGGAGGAACTTCAATACATCAACGGATTATGAGACTCTTGAGACACAGCCTCGGATACAGTTCCATATCACTCAGCAGGTTGGACCCGTGATAGCTTGGATGGTGCCTGGTATTTTGGCGAATGTCACTTCCTTTTCTACTGATAAGCCTGCTTTGCGGACATCACACTATCACCTACTCGGCAGCCTTATGCTAGACATGAACTTGCGTAATTGCTGCTTCGGGTGCTGAAGCAGATGTGGTTTCAAACAGCCTTCGAGCCCGTCAAGTACATATTGCGGCCCTTTCGGTCTTTCGGTGGTGTCTGGTGCCTTCCCCAACAGACCAAGCATCAATACAGCTGGTCGAGCTCTCTCCAATGAGATCAAAGCACATAGGTGTCAGGTATCTATTCTTGTTAAGAATCGTATTTTTGCTTCAATAGAACAGTGTTTCTGCTTATGTAAAACGCGCTTTGCCATCTGCTATAACTCTCAAAACCGTCCTAGAAAGTGTTACACCTCTAGAGCTATTGCTCAAACAAGATTTGTGATATGATAGCTAATATGAGCAGATCTTAGCGCATACTGAGAGTCTAATCTACAAGTTCTGATCCTCACTATGTAAGCCGATACCATAAGCAGGTAACACAACAGATCGGTAAATTATATATAGACTGAAACAAGTACAACGCAAGACCTCTAAATTGGTTATGTTGCATGTTATGTTGCAAGAAATAAAGCAGTCCGAAACCCCCTGATAGGCTCTCATGCCCGCAAAGCGTTCGCTCCGGGCTTACTGACGTTACAGCCTGCCTCGCAGGGTGCATGTATGTTCGCTATTGGTTGAAGCAACTTTGCAAGTTTATTTCTTATTACTATTCTTGGCGCACTTTCGCGCTTCCCGTTTTCTGTGTTTGATCCATTTCACTGGTATATTAAGCAACCCTTCCTATGCAGAGACAAGAGAACAAAGGAGATAGCAAACATTGCTCGTTTGTTTCCTCATACAAATTGCCATGTATCACATTATAGAGTAAAGCATTACCACTGGACTTCTGATCTCTCAGTATGGACGATCACCAGCCAAGCAAGGGAAGGCCCGCCGACACCCTTCGGCTACATCATGGGTCTCCCCTTTCCCGGCGTCAGCTTCGCCGACAGTTACGAGAACGGAGACATCGTGACGAACATGACCCAACTCAGGCCCACATGGGGCTACTGATGCAGGTGCCCTACTATATCCCGCCTAGCGATAGAGCCTCACTATCAACCATCAGTGATTCCACCTTAAGGTTTAACAAAAGGCATGCATATTGGATACAGAAAGAGACTAGTACGAAACCTTTGCGAACGGACATGCATCCCACAAGGCCCTCTGTTACATCATGCTTGTTGGAGCTCCCGCTCGAGCTGCGACAGCAAATCTACGGCTACCTTTTCCCTTGGAACGAGCAGCACCTTTTTCAAACCAGTGTCCATGGAAAAATCCCAAACTTTGCGGTCAAAGCAGCCGAGCGAGCCAGCTACTCGATTTACTCCGGCCCCACACACGAACGACTGCAAGCACATACTGCGATCATGCGTGTCAACAGCCAGCTTCATCAGGATGCACGGGAATACCTCTTCCATGACTGCATCATCAGGATCCAGGTCGATGAAAGCGGGTATTCGTTCCTCGAGACAGACCCCGGAGGACCCTTCCCAGACGTCAGACGTGGCCCAATTGGCATCCAATGCGCTCCTTCTGATTACGACTTCCTCAACTATAAATGCCGAGATCGATTCACTGGTTGGCACAAATCGTTCATGTCAAATTTCGACTTCACCCAGCCAAAGAAGCTGATGATCACGATACAAGCCCCCGATTATGAGAATCCAGAAGGGGTGGTGCAGATCCGAGAGAGCATGATGGATCTTTGCAATGTTCTATGCAAGTGCTGTGAGATCAAAGCAATCGAGGTTGAGCCACAAAGCCAAGGATATCTTCATACTGAACAAGCACATAGAAGGACAGGTCGAAACGACACCCGTAGCTCTTACTTTGTGTGGGAATGGGAGAACAAGGTTCTTCCCGCATCACAAGCTTGGTTCGAGCACAAATTGCGGACGAATCGACACAGATTCAACAGAGAGGCGGTCTGGCGTGGTAAATTGAGCCGTATCCTGTCGCAAGAGTGGCTGGATCTGCAATTAGTGCTGCAACCGCTCTATACTCTGCGAAATGTTGGCGAGGCTACTATCGTCCTCCCACCTAGCGCAGAAGATATTACCTGGCTCCAAGACCGAATCCGGGGAATCTGTATCTGCATGAGTGGCCCAAAACCCGGTGTTAGCCTGCGCCCTGTATCGAAACACTTGGAACTGTATGGACAAAATACCAAAAAATGTATGTTCACCTCTCTTCTATCGCCACTTTCATGGGAATGATTGAAGATCGCTGACTCCGTAATTAGATCAACAAGCACTCAAGGGGCCCCAAACAAGAGTAATGATCAAGCAGGCGAAGCGAACCAAAGCGAAAGATATGTGGTATCGATGGCATTGCGAAACATGTGAAGACGAGTGGACCGATCAGGGCGAACCAGGCTACGATAGCGAATATGAAGCGAATTGGTGATTGCAGCCGGGATTCCGCTTTCCATAAAGCACAAAGTGTGAGTGGAGGCTTCACATGCGATAATCCAGTGCGTCAAGCTGACATCTGTGAAGCAAGTGGACATCGGTGCGATCTCTAGCCACCAAATATTACCAAGTCTTACACACGTTCAACCCCCAACAGACCAAAAGCGAAGGGTACCAATATCCCAAGCGAAGCCAAAGCCATAACCCATCAAAGAAACAAAGAATCAAACCAAATCACCAAACGAAATCGTCGTTGGCGGCCTCAAAAGAGGAGCTTATAAGTCCCAAAATGAACCTTTATACAAGATACTACAGTATTTGATGAATATCATATCCAAACAAAGCGACTTAATCTGAAGGAAGTCAGCATCTCATTCCCCCCAACCCAATCCAATCCCCCATACCCATCTCCACAATCAGCAACCAAAAAATCCACTATTAACATGTGATAGAGTCTATTGATGTTGCCCAAGGACATAAGGTCATAGACGAGCTTCTGTATCTGCTACAACACGTCTGCTTGAGAACAAATCCAAATAAAGAAATCTAATCTGAAAGAAACCAACATCTCATTCCTCCCAACCCAATCCAATCCTGCATTTCCATCTCCACGCTCAACAGAGAACAAATACACTATTTACGTATCATAGAATCCATCAATATTACCGAGAAGAACATCTGGCCAACAAATTAAACCTACTAACCGTCTACATTACATAACTCTCACATCCCTCCTCCCCACCCGGATATTCAATCCTCCTCACCACCCATCCAAGGGCAGTACAAAACCCAACACCAGGAATCCTACGTCCTTCCTTCCTTCCTTTCTACCCTCACTTCATAAAATCCAGCCCCTACCTACCTGTAGCTCTAAAGCCATGAATAAGACTCATCGAGTCTCAGGATGTATACTATTTAATCCCAATCGGTTGGGGCTGAAACGTGATGGTCCCGCTCGATGCGAGGTTAATATGATGATATAGCATACATAGTCTGAATTTATGAGGATTGCCACGTGCGTTGTAAGTAGGTCGTGTGACGTGGTGGGGATATCGCATATGTATCCGCTGTAGAGGATATGCTCCATGTCGATCCTACGTTGTGATATGTACTATGATCCCACACCCCCTTCCATCTCCACAGAACAGCAAGCGCCAGGCCCAGAAACCCCACCTTTCACCCCACATCTAAAACCCTTCCATCTTCACAAACATAGCGATACCAAGGCCAAGAAACCCCATAACCCATCTCACTTCCTAAAACCCCAACCCCCTCAAAACCTCCCGATGCTCCCGCAACACCTTCCCCACCGCCCCCCTCCCCTTCATCCTCCCATACCACCCTCCCACATGCACAAGTTCCCTCTCGAAATCCGGCGCATCACCCCCCATAATAAACCCCACCCGGCTCTGAAACGAAAAGAAGCTCAGATCCGCAGCGCTGCATTTCCCACCCACCAACCATTCCTTGTCGGCCAGTTCTTCGTCCAGGACGTGCAGGATGTGGCGGAAGGTGGCGATGTAGTGGGTGCGGGCGATGGGGTTGGGGTGCAGGAAGGTCCAGTGGAAGATTTGTTGGAGGGTGGGGCCGTGGGTGGTGGATTGGAAGGAGATCCATTGGGTCATGTGGTGGGTTTCTGGGGGGGAGGGGAAGGAGAGGTGGTGGGTGGGGTCGTATTGGGAGAGGATGTAGGTTGTTATGGCGCTGGACTGGGAGGGGAGGGGGGAGGTTAGCGTTTAGTCAGGGGAGGGGGATGATGTTAATTATAGACGTGGAAGGTGATGTACTTCGGCTAGGATGAGATTTGTGTTTGGATCTTCGATGACGGGAGCCATGCCGTTGCGGTTCAGGGCTAGGAATGCGGGGTCTTTGAGTTGGGGGGTTGTGTAGATTTTTGTGGTGTAGGGGATTGAGAGTTCTTCGAGAAGGAGGGCGATTTTCCAGGGGTTTGGACCGGCTGGGGGTGGTTGGTTAGTTGGGGTGGGTTTTGGAGGGTGAGAGTAGCGATGAACTTGCGGTGACTGTGGAGGAGGATTGGTTTGAGTGAAGACATTTTTTTGTTACTGGACTACTGGTCGAGGGCACTTTCTATACGGATCCAAAGGGGAAGAGAAGAATTCTGTCGTGAGGTCGATAAATTTGAGTGCTGGTTTGCTACCACATCTTGTTGCGGGAACGAATTCTTTTGTATTTCCAGATACTCACTCCTCCAAGCCTTTCTCCATTCTGACTCAACGTAAGCCATTGACGTATCATCGGCAATAGGACTGCAATGCCACTGCAAGATGAGGAGATATCAGATCCCAGGACGGCTTTTAGATATTTAAGATGCCGGATTCTTGCCGTGTATAACCAATGTGAAGAAGAGAACGACTCGGGATTGTGAAGATTCCGATAGAGACAGACTTCTATTCCGGATGAGGACAGTTGTTAATGCATGATCTGGAATCATGACAAGCTGCGAGGCAGTACCCGAAATCCCCTTAACCTCACGTGACTTCGATTCGCTCTCGGAGATACCGTAAACATTTCGCACCATGCGCCATTCCTCCTTAGGCCTCGGACATTCCGGACAACTTTATCTCCAATACCCGGTGTAAGATTTCTTGCCTTGAATCGCCGGCCTTCGGAATCAACAACCTGGTACCATCCGCAGGACTGCTTTTGCTCGCGATGGGATATAAGACCTACCAAGGTCCGATTGATCAGACTCGAAGGTGGATGAGAGGCGGAGAAGTTGCTGTCAAATTTACGGTTGACCAGGAACACTAACACGCTCCTCGGTTGATTCGACTACCGTTGTAGGTCTCCAAAGCCTGCTACCAGTCCATCATTGCATGGTAGAATGATAAAGACATGCAAGAATTTTGATCCTAGCCACTGATACAGCGATACGACTTCCTTATCGCTCGGATGGCTTGACCCCAGGATGATTCGCTGTCGGATTTCTATCGAATTCGCTGCCGCCGCTGCTTTCCAGTAGAAGCATCATGCGTCACCTTTACAACTTCGCCTGTCATACCCGGTGCGGATTTTGCATACCTAGCTTCTGCAGACTGACTGAGAAATGTCGAAAGGGTAGTTGATATATTGGGGGACGATGTTTTTATTTCGTTCTCAAAGCTAAGAAAGGAAATTCAATGAAGTGGATATAACGTCATATCCACTCATTCGCACCAGCTGAATAGTAGTATGGCGCGCACACGGCTGCAGCTGGTAGGCCTGACAGACGACCGACCCATCGTACCAACAGTCCGGGGTACACGCGGCTATTGAATCTTACACAAACTATAGAGTTTCTCCATAGGCTCGGCGGTTTGCAAAGATGCGTCATGTTGGGCAAAGTCCTATTGATCTTACATTCATCTCCAATAAATCACGCCTACCAGACCCAAATCATGAAGATCGTTAAGCCCAAGTCCACATCTATTGTAGGTGTTCGGCTCATTGAGGCAAGGACTCCCCGGCATTCGAGATTGGAGAAGAAGGTTCTTTGTAAGTTCGAAATGCGGCTCTCTATTGCGGTCCTAGACAGTTGAGTTGGAAAGACAGCGACCTGCTACCTACGTCGTAGACTGTTCGATTTTGTCCTAGCTCCGGACCTATCTATTGTTCGAGCCACTAGTATGTCAACTGCCAAAGATCCCGTACCTCTCTCTCCTCTGGAAGGGCAGTCTTTTGGATTGGGGCATAGTCTTCACTATCAAAGAGGTATGCTTGTGGTTTCACCTTAGGATTGCCATGGTGCAATGCGCCCGTAGAGATATCCTAGGATATTCTCCCGCAGCGTAGTCCATGATTGTTGAATCGACGAACTTGTACTTCGAAGGATGTACGGGACGCCAATCTATAGAAATTTGGTACTTTATGAAGCCTCCAAAGTCCAAACAACTATTCTATCGCGGCTGGCGCTTGTTAAGCGCGCTGACTGATGGCTTGGCATCAGGTATGAGTTGATTCCTTCAGTACTTTGGTGGTCAGTTTGTGCTGTGCATTTAGTGCTGTGCAGGCGAAAGTTCGCAGAGAAGTCCCCATGCCGTCTCTCGCCCGCTCGCTATGTCCTCCCCCGCTCCTGGACAATCAGTGGAGAATTATGGATCGCCCATCGGCAGCTCATCATCAAGCCAATACCCTTTTCCCCAGATCGATGTCCCGCAAAGGCCAGGCTCCAGCGGGCGCTATAATAGAAGACGGGGCTCGACCTCGAGCTCTGTTGCATCAATCGGCGGAATCCTGGACACGGCGACACCGGGTGATGACTCGATAGCAGAAGCGAGCAATAATGGTTTGCGTAACAATTCCATGCAAAGGTCATCCACTGAACTTGATTCAAGCTATTGCAACGCTATTGCAGCCTCCAATCACCCGCACCGGTCTTGTGCCATATGCTGCTCCCAGCTCCCAGAAGCTGCCCTCTTCCAAAGACATCCCCCCGGTCACGTTGACCAACATTCCTCACATCGAACCATCCATATTCTTACCATATCTGAAGCAAGCAGGCTCTCTGTACGAAGCCTTTCAGCGCGCAAAGGAGAGCGAGGGGAGTGAGAAATCACAGTCCAGACGGCAGCGGACATCCTCGAAGAGCGAGCAAGGTTTGGGTATTCTGAGCCCTGGCCATCATGCTCGACAAGCCAGCATTTCGACCGCTCAAAGTCCAGAGAACGTGATCGCATCTCTTGGATCCCCTCTACAAAGACCGCAAGCAAAGAGAGCAGGTCATGGAGGAAATCCGCGAAGGGGACCTTTGCCCGTTGCTCCCTTGTCGACTATCCCTACGGTCTACTTTGAACAAGATTTCCACTTAGAGAATCCCCGGACCTTCGACATCGTCAGTGAGCGATCAGAGATTGTGCGACCGCCTGCTGGAGTGAATGGAGCTGTAACAGCGCCGGGCCAGCCAGGACGTAAAGTCCTTGCGACAAATGCGATATTACAAGAGAAGCTGTCATGGTACATGGACACGGTAGAGGTGCATCTCATATCATCGATCTCAACTGCATCGAGTTCCTTCTTTGCCGCGCTTGGTTCGCTGAGAGATTTACATGTTGAAGCATCGGCCTCTGTTGCGAGGATCAAGGCTCTGAGGGAGGATCTGGCGAGTCTGGACCGTAATATGGCCGTCGGAGGTCTTAAGATTGTTGCCATGCGTAGAAAAAGAGAGAACATGCGGAAACTAGGCGATGCCGTCCAACAGCTTCGAGATGTTGTGGATGCAGTGGCGCAATGCGAGGAGCAGGTTGACAAGGACGACATTGAGGCAGCTTCAATAGGGTTGGTCGATGTCGAACGCCTGATTGCTGGCGAAAGTGAGCAGCCCTTGCAGATCAGTGTAGATACTCCTGCGAATGTGAAAGCGAGAGCGATAGATCTCCGGGGCATTAAGGCGCTGGATGGAGCTGCGGAGGAAATATCCTTTTTAAGACAAAGAATTGGAAAGAGCTTCGAAACAAGGTTTCTCAAAGCGCTACTGTCTGATCTACGGAGGCATGTTGATACTGTATCCTCGACAGCTACGTTCCAGCGGTGGGACAAGGCTTCCCAGCGGTCTCGCGGCACACATAACAGAGCTCCATCTGTCTTCCCAGCGTATCTGCAGCTAGACGAACCTCTTCGTGCGGTTCTACGAGCCAATCTTGAAGGGCTAGCGCAATCGGATTCTGTCAAGCCTGCAACATCCGCCTACCGAGAAGCAGTTTGGAAAGAAGTCAAAACGATGATCAGGCGACACCTACCGAGCTCGAACGACGATGACAACGAGTCCACAATGTCAGCATCGACGCAAGGGGGTCGACATATGACGCAGCAGGAGAAATCTTCAATTCTTGCTCGTAATCTCCGTGCTCTGGAGCCCGAGGACGCAGAGGAGATGCTTAAGAAGATTTACTCAAATGTTGGAGAAGCCTTTCGTAGACTGGGGACACAAGTAAAGGTGGTTCTAGACATCACTAGCAACTTCGATGATGCCTCGGCGGTCAGGGGTGTGAAATCTCCCATGAGCCCGCCTACCGCGAACGCAGACATCTACAGAAATGGCGCACCTGTCACGCCTGTCGGTCGACCGAGACGGCCTACCATCCAGCAGGAGGACATACAGCAAACCTTGGACATGACTAACCTGCTAGGTCAGGCTGTCGATATTGCTCAAGCTCAAATAACGAAGATCCTCAAGGTCCGTGCGGCAGAGAGTACACGACTTTCGCTGCCCCAGTTCCTAAGGTACTTCCATCTAAACCGGCTATTTGCAGATGAGTGTGAGGCTGTGTCTGGAAGAGGGGGAATGGCGCTCAAGACCGTAGTGAATGCCCACATCAAGGAGTTCGTCCATCATGCAGCAGACACAGAACGGCAACGCCTAATCCAGGGCGTGGATTCCGATCGCTGGGATGCGAAGGACTTTACAGATTCGGACAATCAACTGCTGTCATGGGTGATCGAGGCTAGTACCAGAGATATCGAGGCATGGACCAAATCCTCGATCATATGGACGGACGAAGCCCCTGAGGTAAACGGCGAACACCAAGCCAATGGGACCATCATTAATGGAGCCGAGAACGGAACACCACCCAAGGACAGAATACGCAGCGCCATCATCGATGAACAACAATTTATCCTTCCGGCTTCGGCCCTGACAGTGCTAAGTGGCATAGGACAATTCGAGCAACTGATAACAGGCATACCGAGTATGACACAGGAGATTACGTCTTCGCTCCTAGAGTATCTGAAAGTCTTCAATTCACGATGCCAGCAGTTGATCCTTGGCGCTGGCGCCACCAAGACCGCCGGCCTCAAAAATATCACCACCAAGCATCTTGCCCTTGCATCTCAAGCCTTGAGCTTCGTCACAGCATTGACACCCTACGTCCGAGAGTTCGTACGAAGACACTCTTCCGGCGCTGGTAGCCTGATGGTTGAATTCGACAAGGTCAAGCGATTGTATCAAGAACACCAGTCAGGGATCAACGACAAACTCGTAGATATCATGAGTGGGCGTGCGACCATGCATGTGAATGTTATGAAAAAGATCAACTGGGATGCACAAGATGCTAATCAGTCCGTGAGTCCCTACATAGAGACTCTAGTCAAGGAGACAATCACGCTACATAAGGTGCTCAGCAAGCACCTACCGGAAATGACCGTACGGATGATCATGGACCCTGTTTTCAGCAGCTACCGCGAACAATGGGGCAAGGCGTTCGGTGATGTGGATGTCAAGACGGCTGCTGGAAAAGAGAGGTAGGATGGCTGCTCCTTACTTGATGAATGAAGGTGTCGCTCTGCTAACGTGATTCAGGATGCTCCGTGATGCTGAATATTTCCGGTCACGCATCAGCAAGCTCGACGGCGCTGCTGATATCGGAGATCATCTCGTCGGCATCATCAACTCCAAGGCCGTTGCCGAGAAGCCGAAAGATACAAAGACCAGTCCGGCAGCGCCCGAGTCTACCACTGCAGAGAAGCCGCAGGAGGGGGGCGGAAAGACATGAACGACGACATCCGAACCTCCCAAGCCGCAATTGACCCCCCTTCCCACCTCAAGGCGGCAACAGAGTGCCTTATTTCCTGACCATATCACGTCTTTTCTTTGGCAGTGATACTCAACGTATGGGTCTAGATATTAGCGAGGCGTTCACAAAGGTCTTGGGCGCGGTACCTACACTGGTGTACCATGTACCAATTCCCAACACCGTTCATGAACGGCTATCAGTCTGCTCGATAGATACAGTAGGCATCTATCTATAGCAAGCAATAAACAACTCCTCATGAAAAGAACCCCGCATAATCCGAGAACTCCAAGATGGAAAAGGAGGTGCATGACTTCAATCGAATCGTGCATGACATGTCCATCCGGCCCTGATTAAAGTAATTAGAAAACTTGAAGGTACCTTTACAAACCGTACAGGTCTCGAGTTTTATATATATAGAAGGGAACTTCCCACCAACATCCCTATCTTCTCACAGTTCAATACCTGATCACACTTGCTCCCTTTGCTGGTATCGGACCAGAGTCTCGTTTTCATCTTCGCAAAAAACCACCTCGCTCGGCGCTCTATTAGTATCAGGCATATTCCTTCCCCCTTCCCCCTCTTGATAAATAAACTAACCCATCCTGAACGGCTTTTTCCTCGCCCAGCTTTATCCACTATCCACCATCCCCACTCTTCCCTCATCCCACACCAACAAAACCCCACAAACTCATCCGCCATACCTACTGTAACGTCAACAGCATAGCATTCAACGTTTGTATCAAAGATACCTAACCGTCATGCCAGAATGGATATTGACGACTTGGAGCGATGGAACGAAATAGATTAGGTGGATGAGGTCACGGGGGTTTTCCGTCATTTGTCATTGAAAGAGTTGGGTTGGGATTTGTTCAGGTTTGGCTATGCTATGGATATAATGTACCATTGGTATCGAGCGACAAGCAATAGGCTCAGAAAATCAAAAGAGACCATGAAGACACCAATACATCGAAGCGACTTTCAGGAAGCCGGAACCAGAGTTAGGAACCATGTTTCCGCTTACGTGAGAGGCGTAGGTATATGTTCAGGACGATGACTTCCCACTTTCGATCCTAGCCCTCAGGTCTCTGATCAGCGCTTTCGCCTCTTCGACCTCGACGCCATCCTGGCACAGCTCATTGGCGAGTTCCATGGCTCGTGCAAGATGGCCCCGAGCGAATTCCCACCTTGCAAGCCACATGCGTGCCTTGGATGTCGTGTTGGTGACCCCGGTCCCGGTAGCTGGACCGTCATCGTCCTCCTCACTAGCGCCTTCCTCTTGCGCCAACGTCATCTCCATGTAAGAAGCAGCTTCCTCGTGCTGATTCAGTTTCTCATGCATCAGCGCTATCTGGTAAAGTGTCTCGGGATCTAGAACACCGCTGGGTGCTTCGCCGTTCGTCGTTCCTGATCCGAACGAGCTTCCTGTCCCCGCTTCGTAATACGTGCCAGCCACCAAGGCTCGCTTGTAGGCTTTGATGCTCTGTATCGGTCGATCGACTTTGTCATAACAGCTTCCTACAGCCTGCCACATCTTCGGATCGTATGGCCTGAGACTGGCTGCTCGTTGGTAGTAGAATAGTGCGTAGAGATGCATCTCCAAGACCTCGTATGTCTGGCCAAGGCCATACCAAGCTCTGTAGTCCTTGCGATTGACATCAACGGCACGTCGATAGCTCTCAATGGCAGCATGGGTATTCTTCATCTCCACGTATTCGTGGCCCATCAAGGTCCATGCAGACAGAAAGTTCCGATCCAGGGTCAGCGCTCGGCGAAAGTAGATTACCGCTTTTTCGTGCTCGGACTTCAAGGAATAGTAATTGCCTACGACGCAGCAGGTCTCGGGTCTGAACTTGTCCGTCGCGGTCGCAACTTGGGCAAGGAATGCAAGCTTTGGCCTGGCGGACATGACATAGAGTATGTTGGAATAATGATCGAGAGAATCGATGCGGTGTGGATCAGCGTGCATCAAGGTTGAGAATATAGCTTCCGCCTCATCGAAATCTGAAATCGTTAGTCTCGCATTACTCTGATGCTAGTGCGCTAACCTTTGGAGTGGTAGAGCAGCAACGCTCGCTGGGTCTTTAGGAATTGGCTCCCTGGGAAGACATTCTCGAGCTCCGTCAATTGCTGATGGATAGGCTCCGTGGACTGGTAAAGTTCCTGACTCGCGTATAGGTGAAAAACAAGAGTCATTAGATTCTGCGGCAGCTCCGGGACAATCTTTTGCAGCTTCAAACCATGTCAGTTGCTGCTCACTGAACCGAACCACTCGTCCGTACCTCTTCCACACTGTTCAGCAGCTCGCTCAGCTCAAGCCAAGCACCCCAATTAAAAGAGCATAGATGCACACTTCTAACGAGCCATCCCTTCGCCTCACCTTCAGTCTTACTCTTAGCCAGAACAATGCCATACAGATACTCCAGCCATCCCTGATTACTTCCCTCCAAGCCTTTGGCTGCTCTGTCGGCAAACCAGCCTTGGAGGGCAGCTGTAATGCTCACAAGCTCTTTGTTCACCGTCGTTCCCCCATCAGCGGGGCCGAGTATCATTTCACCATCCTCATCCTTCCTCTTTTCACCGGACATATATTTGGCATAGAGGCTTAGAAACAGGGACTTCTGGCTCAGCTTGGGGAGGACGTTGACTGGTAGTGTCGGCGCATGCCCATTGATTGACCCTGACTCCCTTGGCTTGCCCTTCGCAGCATTCGCAGGAGACTTTGACTTCGTGTTTGGAGATGTTGGAGAGAGAGGTCCTCGAGGTAGGACGGAGGAAACGAAGACGGCTGCACAGCGATCGTATTCGCGGCAGTCGAAGTATGACTTGGCCAGTAGGTACTTCGTCAGCTCTTGAGCTTCTAGACGAGCCTCTTCCGGATCATGGTTCCTGGAGGGAAATATTGGGAGCGGTGGAGGTGGATCGGCATCTTGCATCTGAGAGTCGTTATCCGTTTCGAAAGACGAGGAGGTGGAGGCAGGGACTGGAAGGGCGTTAGAGAGTTCTGCAGCCCTGCAAGGAATCAGGTAGGGTACTTGGGGTGTGAAAGGAATGTTGGGAGCATCATTATACCATTTTGCAGATTGATAGAGACATCTCTCCGAGCATTTCACCACCGCTTCTTGCAGGGTGTTCCGCAGCTGGTCCGCATTGGCCTTGCTGAATGCAGCCATCACAAGTTCAGGGGATATGAGGATTTCAGGCCATGCCAGTCATGTAAGCCGCACGACTAATCCCGCAACACCAGCATCGAAGCATATCACTTAGTTCTCAAATGAGCCTAGCTTGACCCGCGTAAGATAAACAAGGCGCTTACTCAGCGTGCTCTGATTGGATGATACCTATCCTATCCTAGCGCTGTTCATTCCTGCCCGCGCGCTAATGGTCGATCAGGTACAGTCCGATCGATTCTTCAGGACTACAGCTGCACGCATATGACAACTACAGTTCAGCCAATTCTTCTCATATCATCTCCGAGGACTTCTCTTACCACTCTTACCCGTTGTTTGGCTCCACCCACCCACGAAGAGCGATCGAGAAAGCCACAATGGCCGTGAAGGAGCAATCCAAAGACGAGAAACGATCGCAATTCGAAGCCATATTTCCGTCCCTGGTTGAGGATCTGAAGGAAAATGCCAGTCAGTACGGCATACCCTCTGAAGCTCTCAAATGGTATGAAGAGGTTTGTCTCCCCCATCTCGTGAATTTCTAGTCCCTCCGCCATCACCCGCTTCATTGTCAGTCCACGAGAAAGGCGCGGATGCTAATCCTCTCATCCACGCAGTCGCTCACATACAATACTCTTGGCGGAAAATACAATCGTGGCCTCTCCGTTCCAGACAGTACCACTCTTCTTCTTCAACGTCCCCTCGATTCCCCAGAATACCATTCCGCCGCGACCTTGGGCTGGCTCACCGAGCTCCTACAAGCGTTCTTCCTAGTATCTGACGATATAATGGATTCCTCGCATACGCGCCGCGGTCAACCGTGCTGGTTTAGGCAGCAAAATGTCGGCATGATTGCCATCAATGATGCATTCATGCTCGAAAGCAGTATATACATACTCCTCAAAAAGCATTTTCGAAAGCATGAAAATTATGCGGATTTCCTTGAGCTATTCCACACCGTCAGTTTCCAAACAGAAATAGGGCAGCTCTGTGATTTGATAACAGCACCGGAGGATCAGATTGACCTGAGTAAATTCACACAAAAGAAACACAGCTTCATCGTGATCTACAAGACAGCGTACTATAGCTTCTACCTCCCTGTGGCCCTCTCTCTGCACTACCTCAGTCTCGCAACACCCAGGAACCTTCAACAATCCCGTGATATCCTCATACCACTTGGCGAGTACTTTCAGATACAAGACGACTACCTCGACTGCTTTGGTTCGCCAGAGGTAATTGGCAAAATTGGCACTGATATTCAGGACAACAAGTGTAGTTGGTTGATCAATCAGGCCCTTGCGAAAGCGAGTAGAGAGCAGAGGAAGGTGCTAGATGCAAACTATGGGCGTAAAGATAAGGAGATGGAGAAGCGCGTGAAACGCGTGTTTGAGGATTTGAAGCTGGAACAGGTATATCTGGATTATCAGGATCAAGTAGTTGACAAGCTTCGAGGGATGATCGCCGAGGTAGATGAGGGGGAAGGCCTGAAAAGGACAGTATTTGAGAGCTTTCTAGAGAAAATTTACAAGAGGACAAAATGAGGTATAGCCAGCCTGAAGCGTTGATGAGCGCGAATCGATCTGCCTGATTGCCGCATAATGTCAAGGACGGGATAACAAAATTGACGGTCATTTGAGATTGCTGAGTAATCTGCTAACAAACGGAGATTTCACTACTGCGGCCCATCGGAATGAAAGATTATAGCCAATTATGTTCAGGTGGTACTGTGCATTACTCAGCAATCTCGAATGAATGTCAATCTCGTTATCGCGTCATCTACGTTATCACAACTACTCGCACGACCACCATCAATCTATCTGACCGGGCTCAGGTAATGAGACTTGGATACTGGGCGATATAGTGGCCGCGACATCGATACTGGGGGTCGCATTCCAAAGGAGCCTTTACTATGTTGGGATACTGTCTCCAATGTCAAAGTTTCGTTTCGACGTCAGCCCCTGGTCCACAAACCAAAGCCATGAAAACGACCGAGCAGTAACACTTTGGAGGGTCATTCAAACGGATCTTGACCGTGGTAGATTCCGGTCTCGAGCCCTCTGAAAGCGATCGAAATTCTCTGAGAATACGTCAATGCTGAATTAACCTTATTCAACTACCGACTGTGTTATATCCGTTTTTCTCTCCAAGCTACAGTCTGGAACATTCAAGGTTTACAGGTTTGCCTTATCTGGGTTGGCACGGGCATATTATGCATGGTCCCGCACTGGGCCATTCCTTTCTTCGCAACTTCACTCTAGCTCCCGTATACCGCCCTTTCTATCCTGCACCAGCGTTAACTTTACTCTCATTCTCCACCTTGTGTCTCACATCTAGCTTTCCACTGTTACACAACCGCTCAACATGGATGTCGAAGATGTTTCGGGCATTGACCGGTGGATGCAACTACTAGCCCAACAGAAGGCAGTTCTGAAGAATGGCAGCAAACGGAAGGGCGAGCAGCCAAAGGACAAAGCGACTCGGAGCCAGCTGGTCAGTCAGCAGATGGCAATGCATGCCAGAATGGCTATCATGAAGAATGACAAGCAGAACCTCAACATGATATACCAGTCCTTCGTTCCTCCCCCATACCTTCCTTCTGTTGCGCCATTCGGGAAACTCAAAAAGCTCTATCTCAAGGACTTGAAGCTGCAGACTCACCATATGGATAGATTCCTCTTACTTCGAGTAGTCACTCCAGCTGTGGAAATGACGGCAGTCATGGCCGTGCTGGAAGATGAAACGGGAGATGCAGTCATGCTACAACTGTATCAGCAGGAGTACCAATGCGATAGAAAAACAGAAGAAATGGTTAAGCTTAATAGCGTTTGTATAATCAAAGAACCCTACTTCAAGGTCATGAATGATGGAGGTACGTCATCGATTAGCCAATACGACTCTGGCTTCTCCTTAACCTCGTCTCACACGTAGAATTTTCGAAAGTACTTTATCAATCAAGAATACTAATGCTATTCGCAGGCTACGGCGTAAGGGTCGACCACGTGAACGATATCGTTTGGGTTCCTACTAGAGATGACAAAATTCCGTTGCGCTGGCGACCGAAGCTTAGTGAAATTAAGGAGGCGAACGAGGTTAAGCAAGAGGGCAATGATGCCATGAAGAAAGGAAACACGCGAGACGCTGTGGAGCTGTGAGCTTCACAGGACTTTAATCTTTGAAAATCTACTGACAAGACTAGCTATACTCTAGCGCTCGAACTCGCTCAAACTAACAAGGATTCTCGGATCATTCGACTGAATCGATCTTTGGCCCATCTCAAGCTTGGTTTTTATGAAAGAGCCATTGGAGATGCTGGTGACCTCAACAAGGATGCGCAGTTATCAGAGAAAGGATTCTACCGGGCGGCTTGCGCCATGTCTGGGTTAGGCAAATATCAAGAGTGCCTCGAGACTCTTCAAGCGCTCCTGTCATACCACCCAGACTGTGAATCAGCCAAAAATGAGTTGGTCAGAACACAACGCCTGCTAAAAGAGCAGAATGATGGTGAATACGACTACAAGGCTATGTACGGAGCCGCAAAGATAACCCCGCCATGCCTGGACAATGCCACATATACCGGGCCTGTGGAGATCAAGAATTCCCATGGTCGTGGCCGCGGAATGTTCGCCACCAAAGACATTGCTGCTGGAGAACTTATCCTGTGCGAGAAGGCTTTCGCTCATTGCTTTGCTGCTAACGAAGCAGGTAAAGACAGTCGGAGAGTTTCGTCGAGAACCGCTTTACTCATGGACAGTCATACCAATCGTGCATATATGGGAGCACAGGCAGACCTCATTACGCAGATCATCTGGATCCTTCAGAGAAACCCATCCCTGATGCATAAGTACAATTCCCTATATCATGGTGATTATGTTACCGTCAAGGAGTCAAGCGTTGACGGTATGCCTGTCATTGACACGTACGTTTCCCTGCTTGCTTTGCCCCATCCATCTGCACCGCTGAGTTCAGCCTAGGTTTCTCGTCGAACGCATCATGTCCCTCAATGTGTTCGGCTGCCCGCGAACATCTCTCCAGACACACTTTGGCATCTCCGCGAATGAAAAGACAGGTGACAATTTTCATACCTGCGGGCTGTTCATCACAGCCTCATACATTAATCATAGCTGCCACAGCAACTCAAGGCGAAGCTTCATTGGCGACATGCAAATCGTCCGTGCTGCCCGCGATATACCAGCTGGTACCGAGATCACGTTCTGGTATGCCATTGCGGGACCAACCGACACATACGACAAAACCCAGGAGAAGCTAGCGAACTGGGGTTTCCGGTGTACATGCATCACTTGTCAAGAGAACGGCAGGACGGGAAAAGCAAGACTCAACAAACGCGTCGCCCTTTATAAGGAACTTGAGTCCATCGGAAACAACATAGAGAGCGTCGACCTCTCCGCAGCCAAACGCGTATCCGCCGCTATCGAACAGACATATACAAGCCCCGCAACTACGGTCCCACGTCTTGCCCTTTGGGAGTTATATCTCGGTCTCACACGACACCATACCTTGCACAACAGATCAGCACATGTCATCACCTACGCGTGGAAAATGCTAACCTCACTCGGCTTCGTGATCAAGCGCGAAGTGCCGGCGAGCTTGACAGCAATCTTTGAGGTTGCACAATGGGGTCTGGTGTTGGGCCCTGTGGTAGAGACTTGGGTGCATTTGTGGGTCGCATATGCAACGCTAGCCCCAAATCTTTGTAGCAAGTGCGAGGGGTACGCGCGTCTTACTTACAAAATTTGCATCGGCGAAGACGAGACTTTCGATGAGCATTATGCCCGTGCCGCGAGAAAGGCAATGTGCGAGGGGACGAATCTGATGGTGGAGCTGGGGAAGATTGGGGCTGGGGCGGGGCAGACTATGTAAGTGCTGCGATAAACACGAGCCTAATAATTGCCTGCAACAGCAGAGCAAGGTAAACCCTTTAATGCTTCTCTATTACATTCATCTACTACACAGGTATGCTAGAGAGCAACAAGACGACCAAAATTCCTAGGCAGTCAGTCAGCCGCTACAATGTTCACAATATCACAATATCACACAAATATAATACCTCCCAATCTCTTCCATCACCATAACCCTCGCCGAAAGCATATAACCCCACCCTCCAGCACACACATTACCTACATACGACCAGTCAAAGTCCATCTTCTTCGCCCGGATCCTTCAATATCCATATCATAACCATATCCATACATCTCCCATCAGCATGAGTATCATTGCGCAATGCACTCCCACCCTCCTTGTAACCTTTGATATTTGCGAAAATGGAATCCACCTCAGCGCACAAGAGGTAAGAAGTGTCAGATATCAATTCGTCGCTGGATATGTAATAGCTATTGAATCAAACGTCAGGATTAATTCCTCTATTGAAGGGCAGCTATTATCTACTGCGTCTGTGGGACTCCGATATCCTTTTTTGCTTGGTATGGTTGAAATGCGAGAGAATGTTTGGAAACTAAGTCGAAAGTTCTCTAGATTTTTTTTTATTGTGAAATGCGAGGGTTTGATGTAAGACTCTCAATTATAAACCCTACAGCCTCAAAAAGATTCAGACTACATACCCCTGCCTCTCCCCCCCCGCCTCCTAAATCCCTTCTCTCGATAAAGACTCAGCTGAAGGAGGCTTGAAGACTAGCTGAGGTTCTGTTGCCTATAGCACCGCACTACCTATCCCTTAGCTAATTAGAAATATACCCCAAGATCTTCAACGAATACTCTTCGAAACTTCCACCGCCTCAACACCTCCACCCCTCATCCTCTTTCCCTAGTATAGTAAATTAGCAAGCCCCAACCCTAGCATCTAAGACTCCTATCTGCGAAAAGAAAATCAAGGAATCACACCCTATAACCCAGGAAGAAAAGGTTATGCCATCAAGCAGAACTATCGTACAGGAACCGTAAATCTACTGACCTCCTCCTCCTCCTTCGCTATACTCGGTCGATAAAAAGCAAAGAGGAAACGACAGCGTCTACCGGGTAGATTTCTGTATGAATACGCCTACCAATTTACGGCTCAACGAGTATACACCATAGTCCATCATACGTTCAGCGTGCTGCTAGAGCAGGCATGATGTAGCCATTGCCGTGGGAGGGTATTTTGGGACGGAATAGGGGGAAATGTCATGTCAAATTCTTTGTGGAAGTTCTCGGAGTCATGATACATCCGATGATTCGATGTGTATTTCCCACGATGGAGATAGGATTGAGGGGATCTATGGATGTGGGTTGGGGTGATGAGATGTTGCTGTGGAGATGAATGGAATTTGGATATGATGATTGTTTGCAAAACAGAGGCGCGGAAGTAATCAGCACTCATCTTTAACGCGAGCAGAGGGGAGAGGCGGATTTTCATGTTGTAGAGATCGTACCTGCCCCATGCCTTATCTACGACCGGAGTACGTGGAAAGGGTGGGATTTACTAAACTTTTCCCGTGAGGGTAGGGTGTCTCGTTCTTTCTGGCTTAATAATCACTACATGGGGAGAAAGGCACGGTGTTCCATCAGATTCTCAAATCAAGGCAGAGGAGCATAATTGGCCGTGAAGAAGGCTGTGGTATGGACCTTACTAGTGTATCCAGATCACGGTCGAGATGATCTGGTTGGGAAGTCGTGTGTGGATGTGCTGCGACTGGCCGCAACGGGATCTGATTACGTTTATTAATTACCAATTTTCTGCGTTCACAAGATGAGCTGTTGACGCATGATGGGTTGGTGTGTGGACGAACAGTAAGGCTTTCGATCTGATTCTCGATGTTGTCCAGATTACAAGAAGTGACTCAGCAGCGAACGAATCTGGTGCCGAACTTCCAATGCGCTCTGTTGTTCTCTAGCATGAGTAGTTGTTATGTATGTCTCATGATTAAGAAAAGAGCAGAGAAATCAGCACAGATTGTTGAAGAACTGAGACGCTTAGTTGGAGTTGAAGTTTGTGGCTAGGAACTACTATCATGAAGTCGAGTCACAAACACGCGATCTGTAAACCTGCACTTCTAGCGATTGCACTGTTGCCTTCCATAAATACGTAGAAGACTCCGTAGATAATCAGGAATCGAAGATTGAAACCCAGGTAATGGCGAGCAGGCGAGGTCCAGAAGTAGCAGACACCACGTCTCAGGTCTTCTCTAGCTTCGGACGAAACGCTAATGCGCTCAACATGACCCCTCCGTCCTTGACGTCGTCTTCCTCCATAGCAACGACTTCATCCATACCATCTGGCTCAAGGCCCAGCATGACCCTATCATCCCTCCCTTCCTCCATCCTCACAGCCTCCGAAGACTCTCCCCCAACGGCCCCTGTAGCAAAGATAGCCCCAACGTCCAACTGCACTCCAGCCGGTATGGCCAGCTCCTGCAGGTAGCGTATCCAAGACACCTTCGCGTCTTCAGAGAGATTTTCCTTCTCGATGGCGCCTCTGTTGGCACCGCCGAGTTCGCGATTCTTCAAGAAATGGCACAGTTCGTTCGCTGTGTGACCGGTGATTGAATGGGACTCTAATTGAATCTGTACCCATCGGCGTGCGGCCAAGCGAGGGTAGTGGCCTTGAGTGGGAGCGTGGAGGTTGTTGATAGTCCTTTGGAGTTCTGTCACAGCTTAGCGGATTGCAACCATAGGGTAGGGCCGTTCTATCATCAGCAAATGGTAAAGAATTACTTTGTCTGGCATCTTGTTGTTGTTTCTCGGCTCTTTTCCTCGCTTTCTTGTCGGTCCCCTTCGACTTCGACTTCTTCTTCCTTACTTTCTGGGCATTATGCTGGTGCAAAACCTCGTGGGGATGATTGAGCTATAGGAATCCCTCGATCAACACTGTCTGGCTGGAGGATTACGGCATATGCTGGCTGGGAAGGAAGAAGTGGATGGTGCGCAGATAGATAGTGTTGCTTGTGGAGCAACACTACCAACGAGGAGCAGCGCCGGATTCACATACCTGTGCATCAGATTTGACTTTCTCCTTGCCGGTGCCAATCTTCATGAGCGATTGAGCGATAACAATACTGGAGGCGATGAGGTCGTGCAGGGATGAAAGTAGGAGCGGAGTGAGGTAGATGTGTAGATGAGATCGTGTTGACGAGTGAAGTAGACGGGGGTTTTGCGGCTCACAATGCGTCAGGCAACAGTAAAGACGGGTGGACACTTAGATCAAAATAAGAGGTACCATACCATCAAGCGAATACGCACCAGATTGGAGTAGCGGTTAATCGAGAGTGAAAGCTATCTTAACCCAGGGTTTCGGCCCGATGCTGCAGTCTACAAGAGCGTTAGTAGCATGGTACCCCGAGCAGATACGGTTGAAAGCCCGAAAGATCACCCACTTCGGTGGGTGATCTTTTTGCTCCTGGGTTCGATCCCTGGAGGATATTAAAGAAATTTCTTTTTCCACGTCCAAAACCTAGGCTTTCGACCTACACCAGCAAAGAACAGATTCCTATGCAATTTCCCATAAGATTCCATACGAATAACCAGTGCAATTTCCCACACACACAAGCACACTCCAATCAACACTTTCTTCCCGTCTTTCATACCGCGCAGTACCTCATAGCCTCTCCCTTTTACAAAGGAGACGGAGCACGAAGAAACGCCGAGAAGAAATGCCAGGATGTCCAGAAGCCCGGATGTTCAACACCGCAGCAGCAGCAGCAGCGAATATCCATTCATCACCACCAATGACTGCAAAAACCACTTGCCTTCTCCCTCCAACCAAGAAAACGCAATATCTGTCATACTTACAGACAAGAAAAGTCATCAGTCGCAGCCCCGAATTGCCTTCTCCGTTCAATTGAAAGATCCAATGTCTGTCAGACTTGCAGAAAAGAAAAGAATTATCAGTCGCAGCCCCGGATTGTATTCTCCCTCCAACCAAGAAAACGCAATATCTGTCAGACGTGCAGAGAAGAAAAGTTTCAGCGTAGCCCATGCGCTGGAGATATCCGCGACATCCCCAGCCATATGGTATTCCGAATGCTATACAGCCCCTCTCCTTCGAGCCACGCATCTCCATCAACGACAATCAATCGCTCGGACACTCCAACCATTGCTAAAAGCAGGTGTACACACAAGTCTTTGATAACGAATAGTCTTTCGCAAAAGAGATAGAATAGGTATTGCGGAACTTGTTAGCGAAGGGGAAGGTATAGAAACATGAGTACTAATACGGCACAATAATCTTACTAATACGTCAATAGAGTCGATGGAGATACTACGGTATACTAACTGCCCAAGTGTGGATTATGGATATCATGACCTGAGATGATGGCTGGGGAAATGGGGAGACGGCGAGGTCGTCGGAGAGGGTTCAGCTGCCAAGGCCAAGGGATGGTTACATAAGTAAGGGAAGGGCTTCTGCACCAATCAAGATTCTCTCTAGAATACTATCATTAGGTATCTAGGTTTTGTGAAACTGTGCAACAGTATTACCAGCTTGCATGGTGGAGAGTCACGGTAGAGCCTCCGTAGCGCTTATTCACAGAATAATGAGGATGCAATACAGAGTACTTAGATACACCACGCTATGTGACATTCGCGCGTATCCCAAGAATGATATTTACAGAATCGGACATATGTCTCGATGTTAGCTGCGAGCATGCGACTGACAAAATCCAATGAGATGAGGTAACATGCAATAAGCAATATGCAATGGTGGCCAGAAATTTGCATCGACTACGATGGCGAGGCGCCGTTCATCGTTGTCGGGACTGGCGAGGCGGCAGGGGTGGGTTTCTTCAGGGTGAGCGGGAAGTTGTAGTCGTCTGGGTCTTCTTCCTCCCTATCCATAAGGTTAGTATGCTATTATTCGAATCGTACTTCACGATAGGTGTGGAAACGTACGGCAATTTCCATGCTATGTAATCTTCCGTGCTCAGTCCTTCGCGACCTTCCTGCAACGAAGCAAAGTCACCAGGCGTCATCATGCCTGATCGGTTTCGAGGTGAGCCAGGGACGGATAATGGCCGTGCAAGCTTGGGCTCGTTCGCATCGAAGATGCCTGCCTCGTCGTAGTCGTCGTCGAAGGAGGCAGGGTAAGCTTTCCCACTATTAGCATTCAGCTATTCGGTCGGAACCGGAACGTCTTACCCCTTCGCAAGGCCAGCTGCCGCGCCTTCACATATTCCATACCCATCCTCTTCCAGTCCAGGAGGTCGCTAAGACGTTCCGTCCGATTCCGCTGATTGATGCGCTGTCGCTTGCTTTTCGATGCAAAGTCAATCATGAAGCTTGTGAGCTGGTTGACCGAGTCATCTACGCCCTTCGTCCGGCGATCGACAATGTATATGCCATAGTCCGAGGCGTTCTCAATCAGCTCTTCCATGTAGCACCCGAAACCAGAGAGGTTTGTGGTGATGCTTGGAACACCCATGACGGTGCATTCGGCTGGTGTATAACCCCACGGCTCGTAGTAGGATGGAAAGACGCCCAAGTGACAGCCACGCACAAAATCGTCGTAGTCGAGTGGCAGTACTGGGTTGGCAGAATTAAGGAATTCAGGGTGAAAGATGACTTTGACGCGATCGGAAGGGTGATTGAATAGCTGCAATCTGCGTATTTGATTCAACACTGGGTCATCTGCGTCGTTGGCCATGTTGTGTGTGACTACAGGTGGTAACGTATTCCTTTTCATCCCGAACAATCTTCTACGAAGCATTACCCGATCGGAGCTACTAAGTAGATCCTTATGCTCTGGCATGTCATCTCCATCGCGCCACCGCAGTGATCGATCAAACAGTCGTTTCCCAACTTCCTTTTCGATGATGTCCACAGTGTCTCGGAGTGATTTGATAACGGCCTGACCTTTCAAAGCCTCCACAGTCAGCGAGGTTGTCTGTGCTGGCAGAATGATGAACGCAACCACGGTCATTTTGGATCCTGCATTCTTCAAGCCATGGTTCAAACGTGCCAGCGATTCGATAAACATGTCCACACCCTTGTTCCTGTATTCGTACCGACCAGCTGTAAAGAAATAAAGCGTGTTTTCAGGCTCGAAGTCATTGTGACCGCAGAAGTGTCCTCGGACGAAGTCATGTATCTTCTCTTTCGACTGCTGGTGCAGATTTTGAAATTCGTGCATAGCGGAAAACTTCTTGACATTCAGACCATTGGGTAGTACACCATCTGGCTTTCGTTTCAGCAAATGTTCGCTCTCGTAGGCTGTGATATGTGAGACAGTGGTGAAGACATCGGAAGCGTGCGCTGCCGCCCTCTCGATACAGTATCTGTGATATATACCACGCTTGCCGGCTTCCGAGTCGACATCGAAGTATTGTAGATTGTTGTAGAAGTCGACGGATCCAGCGCAGAGGTATCTTCCAAGAAGCGTAGCATGGGTTGTAAATATGGTGGTCACGTCCATCCGCCTCTTCTTCGTTAACGGCAGTGCCACACCGGTCAGCCACTCGTGAAAGTGGGCGATGATTGCTCGTTTCCGCTCATGAGATACGAACTAGGGGACCGTCAACAATAGGTCAGTCCTAATCTTACTGGGACTAACTTCGCCAAGGAACCAAGCAACAAGGTAACCAAATACAACTGCTTCGTTCGTCTCATCATCTCCTGGTGGTGAGGGTATTCCGGCAGTGTTCCACAAGTCTGCTTTCCACTCGTCCAGCCACTGGTATCCGGTTTTGGTATCGATCAGTATGATTCGAGGAGCACCCTCAATTAACCACCTCCCGTATATAATTCCAATACCTCTTGACTGCATTGCTGCTATTGTTGCCGCAATTTCCGGATTTTTTGGGACAAGGGGTTCGACTTCGACGGCAGCCTGTAGCGAGTTAGCTGAGGATTTCTGGGGAAATTTCAGAGCTACTAGCCGAAGCACGGTTGAGGGGGCCAATTAGGGTGTAACGGTCGCCATACTCTGCAGTAGTGACCGGGGCTTTCGACTTGATGACTGAGTAGATGCCGCCAACTGGAAAGACTGTTAGCCATGGGATAGAGAAAGCGGCCAAAGGTTGACCACCTCGATTAGCAGCTTCTGTAGAAATCTCGAAGAGCATGTGATTCTGAATGTCTCGACCGGTCGAAGCCGCGTTGTCCAGTATCCTATCCTCGACGGACCCGTTGGAAGCCATTGTGGTGCGTGTGCGATGGCTTCAGGCACTCCGGCTTAGGCGTCGATGGGGGAGAGGAAGGCGACGAAGGAGGGAGTTGTATGCGAGAGCTTGAAGCAGATGAACACCTGCAATAGTATACAGGAGTCAGTCGGTGAAAGCGTTTCTGTTATGGTGATACTGGTGATCGACGCGCCATAGGGCTTCCCCGCATTGTTTTGAATCTGCACACTGACGTACCTCATGCAGCTGTAGGCTCTCCGTTTGGCCAGGCGAAGGGCGTGGAGGGGCAATTGATGGGTTGGAGTATGGGTGCTGTACTCTACGCGTCCAGCGCAATCAAGACTGTACAAGCTGGACGAATTCGGAGAAAGGAATTCGGAGAATTTTGGTGGGTTTACAGGGATGACGGCACTATTCTAGCGCCGAGGCGGAGAATATTGCAACGCTCGTGGTGGCAAGCAACTATATTTGCTCCTCATCCAAGGTCGAACACGATCGAGACCCTCCACTTTAACGGTCAACGTTCCGAGAACTCCTTGAATCTGCTCATCAAGACGACATAGTTTGTGGATGTTGCACAAGAGAAACACCATGTTTTTGACAGGCCGCCTCATTGCTAGTAGAGAGTCTATCCCACTAAAGCATTTCTTACTTGCGCCAGTCGCACCGTTCTCCATGCCGGCGGACCTCACCTGTAAAATAAGAGATGTATGATCGTTGTCACCAAGTCTGTGGTAACGTAACCTTCCCACATTGAATTCACTCCTTTCGAACAAGCGTGATGAGTATGTGGATCTCCCCTTGAGTTTTCCACTTCAGGTCAGTATCGATATGCACATTCCTCCTCCATTTTCCCGGCACTCAAGTATAAGGGCTGGGAGAAATTAACGACTTGCATTCTCAATGCTTTAGTATAGCATCGATCATACCAGGCACTTCGCAAATCCTCATCTAAAATTCCCCACCTGCCCGCCTCCTCCACAATGACAACCGTACCCCTTCAAGATCGGGTATGATCACACTGTTGACGAAGAAAGCCAATATTTACATCCATTCTCCTTTGAGGAAAGTGTCGAAAGTTGTGGTAGGAGATTTCTTTGTCCGCATCTCGCCACACAATAGTCTTCGTGTCAGTTCTTCGCTAGTAGGCGAATCCATTGTGTAGGTATCGTTGTATCGGTACTCCCTAGGCTGGGATCGTCTGTATAAATCCTTCTGCTTCTGAGACTTTACATCCTTCTCTTCTCACTATCCTCACAATCATCTGTAGCTTGAACTTCTATCTCTCCCATCTATCCCAGTGAAAAAACAGAGACTACTCTCGAGACTTCTGCATCTTAAGCCAGGGCCATCAATCCTCCACCTCGTATACTCGTCACGCATACAGAATACCGCTAATATGCCTCAAAAATCCCGTATCGCACGCAAGTTGAATAAGCTGGCACATGCGTACCTGAAAAGCGAGCAATTCCTACTGGACTTCATGATCGAAGGGAAGATCCACAGTGTAAGCATCCTACTTCGTGGCCAACGAAGCCTAATCGACAAACGTAGACCACCCTTCAGCTTGTTTGCCTCGAAAAGGCGATTCTCCATATCCGTTGAGTCCATGTACAGCAATGACTACGACATCGATGACCACGCCGCCTGTGTCCAGGATGTGACAATGCCATCCCCTTCACCAAGAAATCATATACCTTCACAAGAAGATAGAAACTCAGAGCTCGATTTCCTAGCTACTTACGGTGCAGCAGTGCCGCCGACTTCACACCGTATCTCCATAATCTCGCCACTGACCGGAACAGTGACCACTGTTCCCATCGTTGAAGCAACACCAAGTGAGCTGGAAGCTTTTGTGTCGAGCTATTCCGATCTGCCCAGCAGTGACTTTCCAAGCCGAAATGCGCACACTACCAGACCGGTCAGCTTTGATCCTCGCCTGGCCATGCAAGCTCTGTATGCAGTCGGTAGCCAGACTGGCAGCTTCACGACACTACAGCTGCCAGAGTGTCTTCGAGTGGGAACCGCTCGCCCGAATGCGTCGTTGGAGATGATTGCTGAAGCTTGAGGTTCGACTTCTGTTCTTGGAAGATGATTCGATATGTCTTACGAAGCGATTGGGGAGATGAGGCACCTGGGTTGGAGAAAATGATGATCTGGGATGGTAGCGGTAATGGCAATAGTAGTAATTTGAAATTGTTGTTTGTGTAAGGCATAGCGCAATTTCATTTCTGCTGATGTTCTGTGCATGTATCTATCAACAATAATCAGTAATTCGACCATAGATCTCATGGGACGCTGCAGGAACGTCAAGAAAATACTCGTGAACCTTGTCTCTGCTCGTTATCCTCATTTCCAGATGCTCATTGGCGATGTCGAAAGAGCATTCATAATGTATACGTTATCACCCCAGACTTTCACAGCAGACCATAGTGCGATGGAGGCAGGTATCCGACCTCCTCGGAGCCTACAATACGCAGCTAACCCCCGGCGGGTCTACTAATGGTCAATTATCTAAAAGAGACTCAGCTGTCTTACCTGGTCAAACAAGACCCTGCCATACTGGCGTGCGGTATGGGCCACATACGACCCCAAGTGCCAGATCTGGTACCCGGAATCCCTTGAAAATAATGCTTAACTTTTCCTTCTGCCAGAGAAGCTGCTCGCTCAAATATTGTCTGCTCTCTGCGAACCTTAGGCTGTAGTTCCGAGAAAGTAAACAAACGATTTATGGCTAAGGGAGAGTATAAAGGCAGGATCACGACCGCGTCAGATACATTTCCAGTCACGCGTCCGTGCCATCTCTTCTCGAGATAGCGCCGCTGTAATCCATCTCACTTGTGAAAGAGAACACGTCGCAGGAAAGATAGAGGTCAGAACTCTGATCGGCACGGCGTCCAGTGGACCTTCCAGTCACCCCCATGCCACAATTACTTCTTTGTAGAACAAAAGAACCAGCCCACGACTATCATTGTCACTCGCGAAACACCTTCCAATGTCGATAAAAGAGTTTTCCAGTATGCTCTCCGGATTTTCCTTCCTCATCTCCACTACTCATCCTCCTTCGTCTGGACCACTCCACGCCCCATAGTCTTGTATCCCAGGGACACTCTCTGGTCAGATTCATCTTTTCGTTTCCGGCAGCAAGCAGCAACAAAGCTCTATGCATCCGAGATATGTCTCAAGATCGCCACTAGTTTAGAAAAGGCCAACAAGATAGGCTCATACGATCTGTATGAACCATCATCAAGGTCACACAAGCCACCTCAATGCTTATCTCGCAAGCCGATCAGCTGGTCATAGTGTTGTACATGCTGCGAGCCATGCATCCTCAAGCAGGACAATTGGACCGCAGCTCATGCAGATAGGTCTCCAGGAATTTCTACTCAACACGGTCCGATTCTCTGCATAGGAAGCCATGACCAGAGGGAAACCCAAAGCCATCTGTATTCGGCGCGCTCCAACAGGAGCAGACTTTGCAGGATAGAACAAGATGTGGAGGCCTCAAAGCCAACGCAAGTTATTAGGCTCCAATACCAAAGCCTGCACAAAACGCGTTGCCCCTAAGCGACGGCTCAGGATCGGTTGTAGTCAACAACAGCGTACACGAATAGAGACGTAAACCTCCAACATGCCTAGTATATGGGCTACCCGAAACAAGAGAGGGATCCAAGAGACGGCCAGAAAATTCAGTGCGTGAACCGGGCTATGGAAAGGCGCCCCTATCCAGCCTATCGCCCGACGCTTCGACAGGTCCACAAGTAGAAATTGAGCCAGGAAATAAGTCGATTGATGGTCCTCGCTTCACTAGACATATCAGTCAACAGAGCCGCAACAAGATCAACGAGCGAGCCGTAAGCTGAGATCGAACTCGAGGAGCTCACTACATCATAAGCCAAGAATGGTAATATCATCCAACGATTCATGGTCCCAGATCTCCATACGACATTGCTCGCACCCTCGTCAGGACAACGGCGCCCAAAGAGTGTATAGTGCATGCTCGAGAAGACATGGATTCTGTTACTTCAACGCTTGTTTACCAGGGCGAGCCAACATTCAGGTTGTAGAACACTCAATATTCGAGGCAGGTTCTGCATCTAATGATATATCATCAAGCCGAACATGGGATCATGATAACAGCTTTCCTATATAATCGTAGTAGATCGCAAAGTTTTGGCAATTTCATCGTACGCTAGGTTCCTTGGCGCCAAGGCTCGTCGGGAAATATGCACACGCTGATACTTTATCTACGGCTCCATGTCTTGCACCTCCAGCAATTATGTGATCGTCAACGCCCCATCAGGTCGATGGAGCTCGAAGTTGGCAAAGTGCGGTACAGCGAGCCCCGCTCGGGAGTGAAACTACTTCTCACAGGCCTCATGTAAAGAGCTATACGAGGGTACGGTGGCCAGGTTTCAGCCTTTGCATATAAGCAATTGAACGCTCATAGACACGACTGCGTATATGGCCCAGTGTCCTGCAGCGAGGGACATACAGCAGTCAGACCTGAATATTTAGGGTTTTCCACGATGTGTTTTTCGTCAAAGGCGACCAAAACGGAAAGCAGCATGCCCATGATGCGGGCACCTTCCTTATGCCTACAACTCTCACTCCTGTGCAGCTACGGAATGAGCGCCCCAGTCTGTCACGCCATGGAGCTTTCCCTCAAACAATCTTCGTATCATTTCCTTCGAGTTGCAGTCTATATCTTATTGCGTCACAAGAGCAAATATTTGCTCATCTCATGTCCACTCTATCGATATCCCAGACCATATCTATCATGTCTACATCAACTTCAGATGCGGTCGATCTCCTTGGTTACAAACTTTGCGACCTTATGAGCGAACTCTACATCGTTCAGACTGGCGGACTATTCCTTCATGATGAATCTGACGAACTTTGGTCCAGTGATATGAGTGGTCCCTTCAAGTACGCTGGTAGGATCTGAACCTTTCTACGCCTTCGTCATTTTCGCTTCATGAAGCTGAGGGTCGCAGTGTGGAACAATGATTCGTTCGCCATATCCGAAGTCGCAAACCCTCAACTAGCAAAGGCAATTGCAGGAGGTAGGGATCCAGTGGATGCTGGGGAGAACATCAAGCTTTACGGTAAGAAAGTGCCAAGATACCACGGATATGTGCTGATCTCAAGCAGTCAACGACGTCACTACGCGCAAAAAGCTTCGTAATTGGGGTGTCAGTCCAGAAATCTACAAGTCCTATACCCGGACGTGTATGTGTGCCAGCTCTTGGATTGTCGAGTCTTGCGCCTATTACATCCTTCGGACAGCAGACACTGAAGGCGGTTACGACTCGGTACAGCACGCTGAGCAGAAATTGGCCATGATGGACGTATTCGTAAGACTCGCAAAGCTCGAAGAGCTCAGTTTTGGTCAGGAATCCAACAAGGATGACCACCCTGCTATGGCGATTGGCACCAGGAACCAGGAAGGGGATGATTTAGCGAACCAGCTGTTCCTTCGTGTGATTGATAACTATCGCAAGAAACGAGAAGCCCTGTTGAACGCCATCAATGGTGATGATGGGGACGAGGGTTATAAGGTTGAGTTGGATCTCAAGGGGCAAGCCGCAAAGCAGAGGAGAAACCAGAAGAAGTACGCAAAGAAGAAGGTCAAAAAGATAAGGGTCACTCACATCGTGGATGAGGGAGAGCAGAATGACGCTCAGGACTTGGGTGTTGAGGTCAAATACAAGCTTAACGGAGGGGGTTTCGATGGGGTGGACGAGACACAATTTGATACGTGCAGAGACTTATGGCGCAAAATCTTGACTGAAAGCTCCACGGACACCAACACCGAAGGAACGGAGGACCGAGAAGGGCAAGAAAGAGAAGGTGTCCATGTACGAGACTTCGCCCTCAAAGCTCCCGATCTGCAAGAACTACGTCGACCCGGGATCTTAGACGCGATGATACCAGTTTCATGGGATGAAGCCAGGTTCGAATTCCAGGCCTCGATGGCTCGATATGGACTTCAATATATCACGTTCATCAAGGATAAGCTCGATTCTGGCGAAAGTCATCATGGGGACGGTCTCGAGATTTTTTATAGGGAAGCTGTGCCAGTCAATATCGACCCAAACCACGAATAATGGTCGGGTGAAACACAATCCTCAAGAGCTTCTTACCCTGGTCCCTCGCATCTTCGAGGCCTGCTTCTAGTCACAACTGATAGAACTTGGTAAGTCTTCCCACCATTGCCAAAGTCCACCTTCTATAAAGGCAAAAATAGCTGAGCTTGCACGCTTTCGATTGTCATCGTGATACACATATCGCATTCTGAATGACGATCTGGCTTCCCAGATCCGTCCCATCTGTGTCCCTGTCGTGGACTTTCATATTCAAACAGCTCGTCCAAGGACTTATATGACTCAACAGCTCTCAACAGCTCTCAACAGCGTGCATAAGATACTTCATCCCGAACCCGCGCCAACATATCACCCTGCTCAACACGCACAATCCGTCAAAATCCCACACGACGCTAGAACATTTCCCAGCTGAATCTGTTTCGAAGCGCAGCCTCGCTTCCCTACGCAAATGTATCAATGACTTGATCTCACAGGCCTACACAAAAAACAAGAAACCCTATGCACCAGGTAAACTATAACAATACAAACACTCGTAATCCCTTTCCACTACTAAAACATACCTCCATTCAATACTACCTAGCCAACATCCACTCTCCTCAACCTACCCGCTACGACCCACGCCCTCAATCTCCTCTAAAACAGCTCACTGAACCCTTCCCATTTCGCCAATCCATCCATCATCAGCAGAAACAACACACCACACCGCCTTTTCCGCAAGGAAAATACGATCCTTGGCTCCTACAATAGTACCTCTAACGCCCGCATCATCTACAATCCCCGTAACCACACCCATCCCCTCGGTCCGGCAATGATACCTCATAAAGAGCCGGAGAGCCGCACTCCCCGCATGGCGATCGAAGCAGAACCATACTGCGTGTTAGATAGGGGGAGAAGGCGTCATCTTAGGATTGTACTCGGGCGGCTGAGGCGGAGTTCCAATGGAGAGCTATAGGTGTTGTGGAAATAGCCGAAGGGGAGGAAGGAAAGGGGATCGGTAGGTTTTGCGGCATTGGGTGTGATTGTGAGGGGGAGGCTGCTGCTGTCAGGTGGGAGAGGACGTGGCGGCTGATGGCGGTGGGCGGTGGGGGCGGTGGGAGGGTAGGGCGGAGGGGGGGTAGAGGTGGGGTTCATGACCCACGAGAGGGTTATGGTTGAGGAAGGTTCGATGTTATTCAGGGAGAGGAGATTAGGTCTAGGCGTGGGATAGAATAGATTGTTCTGAGCTGATGTTTGGTTTCGATTTTATGATCAGAGTGGAGGGTAGATGAGTCTTGAAAGATAGGACACCTCATCCTAGAATACAGGAAACACCGAGCCAAAAGGCTGATTAGTAGTGCAGTTCATTAATAGATACCGCACTATGTAGTAACCTACATCTAGGCGAACCCAGTCTACAACATACTCCTACTTTGCGTGCACCCTGTCCTAGAATAGGTAGTACGCGTACATCTCCACCCCGGAAACCTCCCCCCACCCCACGCCAGAGACCCTAAATCTCACGTGTATCATCCATCAGTGTGTCCTCCCAATCCAGCATTCATATATCCCGTATCATCATACCGGATATCGAATAGAGGATAGAGTGCAGTACACAGGGACTGAACACGATATGCATGTCCAGAATTCCCCGCTCGAGGGAAAGAAATGCAGAAATGTAGTATACAACATTGAGAATCGATGAGTGATAGATGGACCAGAATACAGAAGTCTTGCTACAGGATCGGAATCATAGGTACTTCCGTATTGTAAAACCGCAAGCAATGATATGTCAAGTAATATCATTATCAAAAGCTTCACGTCACGCTACGACCGCAGGAGGGTAGGTCATGATATTGGCAATGTGTTTCTCGCTAAGGTAATCACTGACTACCATTACATTTCCCATTCTATCGTGCGCACGCTAGTAAATTCTTACGCAAAGGCGCCAAGGCACATCACGCTGGTCGGCTGGCGCAGCCTGCCGCGTGGAGAGGAAACGCCGGCGAGAGGTATCATTGAATATCATGCCATGCTAATGAGACCGGCGGGACGTAGGGAAACGGTAATAGTTGCAGAGATCCTCGGAGCCCCGTATAGAGATGCAGCTTTGTGCCCCTGGTTAAGAGCCCTCACTGCACTTGGCTGACGATCTCGCTCGCTCGGCTCAGGCTATCGACCATTTGCATGCACTCTTTCCGCCGTCGGATGGTGTAGTCGCTTTCCTTCAGCAGGTCGTCAAGCTCGGTGGCGCGGTACATCTGTTCCAGCAGCTCCCGTTGCATCTCGTCTTTTGTCAGTCTGGTACATTGATCAGCGTTGAATCGTCATGAGAGTCGGTGGACGGGAGACTATGCATACTGTACAAGTGTGAGCATCACCGCCTTGGGGACCATATCAATCATGGTTCGTCGGGTGATGTTGAAGTACGAGGTGATCAACAGCTCTGTACATCTTGATTAGGCCCAACTCACTCGGCTTTCCAGCTGTACGTACTAATAACTTCGACCTCATTGGCCTCTTTTTCCGAAAGAGTCCCAGAAGCTTTCAGCTGAGGGGGTGGCGAGTCCATCGCAGCCATCTTCTTCTTGTTTTTAGGCGCGAAGAAGCTGCCAAAGAAGCCGGAGCTGCCGTCGGATGGAAGATCGAGCGAAGGGCTTGCTGCTCGCGGCGGGATAGCAGGAGGGAGAGGTCTACCGGTCTTCGGGTCGACTTGGACAGGCTTCGTGTTCCGTTCGTGGACTATAGCCATTGCCTGTTATGAGATAATGTGTGAGAATTTATGCAGTGTTAGATAGTAAAAAGATTGAATCGCGTGAAGGAGTCTGAACTTGGTACAGTTCGGTCTTTGCGGGAAATTCAGGGCATGCAGGATTGCATGTCGAAGATAGAGATGGTGGAGGAATAAGGTCGCAAGGACACGCTCGAAAAGACATTTCACCAACCTTGTGTCCATTGAGAAAATCAGGATGACCAGTGTTCACGTAGCACGCTTCCATAGCTACCAAGTCCCTGACAAGCTTGTTGGTCGGCTCCATCGCCTTTTTGAAGAAGCTGATGACGACTGCATGAAACTTCTCTTTTAATGACGGATATCTCCTGAAAAGCTGCTTCTGTAAAAGACCGGTGAGAATGCGTACGAGCTCGTCATAGACCAGCGAAACACATTTCAAGCTGGGGTCTTCCAATCTCTTGATCTGTTGTTTGACGATTAGCTCAAACGCGGTGGTACCCACGAAAAGTGCGGGCGACGATCCGGAAGAATTGTATAGTATTGTGCGTATATCGATGTCTTTCACCTGGTCGAAAGGATCCACGGCTTTGACACCATTGGAATATAATTCGTGAAATACGAAACTGATTCTGGCGCCACCTGAGAGCTCGATGCTTGATAATTCTTGACTGTTCCCGTCTAGCACTGTCCGGTAGTCATTGCAGAATTCTGTGATGATCTGGAGGACGATATTCGCACTGTTGCCTAACATAGAATCTCCCAGCTGGTTTAGCTCCGCGGAGTATTTTTGTAATGATGAGGAAATGCGCGCTTTGATATCGGGTAGGGTATTCTTTATGTGCATCATGAGGATCTAATAATGTCAGCACCGCACCGTCCAAAGCTCCTACAATGTGGCATACTAAATTCAATTTCCGAGCAAGGTATGGTGTCCCACAGTATGAAGCCTTGTTCCGGTATGCTTTGTGATTTTCGAAGAAGTTCTTTTCATTTTCGAGTGCGGAGTTGATCGTCTTCTTATTCTCAATATCTCTCTGCCCCCGATTGACCACAGGAACATAGCCTAGCCGCAGAGGTATAATCCGTCCTGCCAGAATATCCACAACGTCCGTACCATCATCCATCAAGTCAACCTTTGTGAGCACGCCAATCGTCCGCTGGCCCTCTGGATCCACTTCTCTTGCTAGCTTCAGACCGTCAGAATTCGCCAGATCTGTGTTTGCAGCTGTGACGGCTAATATGATAGCATTGGGCTTCTGAATCTGCTTCAACACCATTTCCTTGATTTGCTTCTCGATGTCTCTCGGCTGGTCTCCCACAGGAACCTTTGTTAAACCAGGTAGATCCACAAGGGTCAGGGTGAGGACTTTAGGAGAGTAGATTCGAAGATTGATGGGAGCAGGTGATATGCCCGCATTCCTGCCTGTCTTCAGGTCTGTCTCTTTAACAATTTCGTCTCTGATCTTGTTGAAGTCGAAGAATTTCTGACCAGGAATGTGCAGGAATTCGCCCCACTCGTCGACGTTGGCTTCCTTGTCCGAGCTCGCGTCCACGCCATTTATGCCGTTTGCTTGCGATTGTGAGGGAGGAGCTCGATTGATAAGTTGTAATATGAGCGGTCGCCTCGTGACGATGCCGGTCCCCCGAGGTAAGCTGTAGTCCCGGTATCAGCGCCATCTTCTTGCCTAGGCTCATGTCCTACAAATCTCGTCCAACTATGTTCTCCAATACCGAACTCTTTCCACTCGACTGCGATCCCACCACTGCTATTTGGGGCAGATCTATTGGGTTTTGAACCTGCGGAGGCGGGCATCAGCTTCGGATGTAGATCCTGCGAGGACTCTTGAAGCCCAGGGCAGACTCACTCCGACGGTTGTGAAGACGTCCTGCAATTTGTTCACCAAGGTAATAAGTTGGGGGTCATTGACATTGATCCTGTTCGACGAATGAGCTAGGCCCCAGCATTTAGTTCTCATGGGGTTCCTACGACGGGCCAGCAGGCGCGGCCATGTTCTAAGGGAGGTCGGGCAGTTGGTATGATGTTCCGAGGATGCTGAGGCTTTGAGTAACTATCGCTGGATCTGGGGTGGGTAGAGGCTGTTCTCTTGCATTGTTGTTTGCCGGGATAAGTCAACTTCGTTGATACTTGATAGGCCGTCAGTACTTCGTCATCAACGCTTAACCCAAAACGGATCACGGTGCCACTAGCAGAAGGAAGTAGCAGCGCGCCTCCTGAATCACGATTGGGCGTCAAGTATTGTTGAATAAATGTTGTCTTTTATGTCTCCGATGTGAATTCTCTATCCATCCGTGTTTCATGCCGCTGCCTCTCTAATGCTATTCTACCTTATCGCCAAAATTCCCTCGACAGGCCGAGGACTCCTGACCTTCCCATGCTACACAATCAGAGGACCTTCCTTCGCCACGTAAATGCCCGCTACGCTATGCTATGTAACAGGATGCTAAAAGACGTAGAGACACGCTGTTGACGGGATGCTACCCGAGCTGGAGTAGACGCGCTGAGAAAGAGCTGAATCGTCGTCTGGCTGGAGTAGGATCGGATTCTTTGGACCATCTGCTGGAACCGTTAGGGGTTTTCACATATCACAAGGCCGAAGCCTTCGAGGATTCTTACATTCTGACTTTCATATCATCGCCGCCAGAGGCAAACATACATGGATCCCGAGGATTCCACGATACGGCATTAACGCAGCCTCTGGTGTGCCCTTCGAGTGTTTCGAGTAGGGCGCCGTTCTCTTTGTTCCATATGTAGACTTTCGAATCTATACCCCGTTAGTATTGACCAAAAACATCTCTCACATTGGGAATTGCTACCTTCGCTGCCGCTAATAATCAAATTTTGATCCCCACCACCGAAAGCACTTCGGAGGACGAATTCGCCTTGTTTTTGGCCCATGAACCTTCGAACAATGTCCGCCGACTCCAGGTCAAACAGGTGGACTTCATTGTCAGCCATGTTGACGAGGACGTATCTTGAGTCCCGGCTGATGTTTATACAAGTCATCTTCGACCCTACAATTATCTGATACTCGAAGATGCGAGACACAAAATCGTACACCGTAATCTCTTTCGCCGCAGAGATTGTGATCATTCGCTGGCCATCGGGAGTGATCACGCATCCTTGAATTCGATGATCAATGTGATCCCAACTGTAAAGAGGCTTACCATCGACAGTCCACAGACAGAGCTGAGACTGCTTGTCGTGGGAACCCGTGACAAATGACTGCCCATCAGGTGCCCAGGCAGCCGTCGTCACTGCGTTATTGTGATGGGCAATCTCTGCGACGCAAGTCCCAGTCTGTCAAAACCATCAGTTGGACTTAGACAATAACATCAAGTGGGAACCCTACACTCATATTCCAGACTTTAGCCAAGTGGTCCTGTGAGCATGTAATGAGGCGCGAATCATCAGGACTCCACGAGACATGGACAATACCCAAGCCATGACCTCGAAGGAAATTTCTGACTCCAAAACTTCTGAACGCGGAACTGCTTGTGTCGTAGATCACAACGACCGAGTCGCTACCACTAGCTGCTAGCATTTGCCCATTATGTGAAAATTCCACACACCATACTTCGCCATTGCTTTGACTCAGCTCCGCAATAGTTTGCAGCGGGAATTGGCTTCGTTCGCAAATGTGATCCGTAAAAAGCGAGGGTGAGCGCAAGGGATTATGGTATAGACATTTCGCTACTTGGCCGCGCTGCCATTGATCGAGTAACACGGCTAGTCGGTGCTCCGGGATCATCACTGAGGGCGATATCGATTCTGGAGACACCTGTCAGTGTGGTTTCCTTAATGAAGCTTTGTTCATACTAGATAGCTCTTGAAGTAGGCTTTGCCGCGAGTGACCAAGAGCCCCGTCCCATCGAGCCTCTTTCATGAGACTCTCGGTGGACGCACAGACGAGATGACTACGACCGTTAGCAATTTTCGGTGATGCAGGTCCTACGAATTGAGGTCTGGGGCCCGCTTACCTTGATAGTAAGTTCAAGCGTCCCCTGTCGTAGTGTAAAGGTTGCAGCTCATGGCGCAAGACCATCATGGCTTTTCCTGTATCCCGTTTCTCCAACAGCTCCAGATACTTCTGTTCCCGTATGGTGAATTTCATAGCGTCCGGCTCCGCGCTTTCCGCCAGTTCCAGACCCCCGAAATGTTGCCAGTCTCCGTTACTTATGCTGACGCCCCCACCGTCTGCCTCCGAGTCGACTCCAAAGAGTAACGATTCTGCTTCCGACCATTCACCTTGTATTATTGCGTTCCGAAATGCGGCCACTGTTGGACTTTCCACCTCATAGCCGCTCTCCTGGCTAAGTCGATTTGCGGCACTATTGTATCCTAGGTCGTCCAGTCCCTGTATCAGCAAGCGCGTGACCTCCTCTCTGTCGTGACCAAAGAATGACCCCTTTTTCTTTGTGACCGCCTTTGAGGAACCATTCTGACGCGGAGATGCTGTTCCATTTGTAGGAGAAGCGTGTCCGTTCGTCGGCGCCGCAGCTCCATTTTTCTGTGTGGTGGGGGATAAACCGTTGGTGTGGGACTGTGTACCGTTTGAGCTTGAAGAATTAGAGTCCAGGCGCATAGCAGCTTTATTCATCAGGCGTTGGCGCTTCGGAGAAGGGCCCCGCGGTCCTGCACCCGGAGGTGGGAGGTCGCTATTGCTGAGAAACGCTTTGGTATTCTGGTTCTGCTCGGTCCCAGCTGTAATCTGCTCTTGGAAAAAGTCGCCTTGTTCTTCGTCTGTTGTAGAACTCCTTCGCCGACGTCGTGGGTTGGGCGTCGCCGGCTCTGTGCCGATACTCGCTGTATTTCCTTCCGTGGATCCACCCGCAGGCTGAATTAACTCGTCTGACTGTGATTGTGAACCTCGATGAGACTGGCTGACTATATATGCTTGGTAGACTGAAGGCGGAAATACAGAGGGGATATGGGTATTTGGTGCGGTTGGGTCGTAGGGGGCGATTGGGGTGTGAGGGTTATGGGGGGCTTCGTCAGCCAGGACGACTATAGCGGGAGTACCGCTGATATCGGCTGAGGCTCAGCTCCAGAGCTCCCAGCGGTCTTGAAGCCGAAATCTTTTCCAATATGGTCCGGGCACTCTGGTGTTTACCGGCGCCTCGGCTTTCGATTTGTGGACCCCACCCTTATCAGACACTGGGTAGTTGACACTGGGTTGTCTTCTTCTCCTTGAGTCTTGTCCCTCGCACTCGGATATCAGGATAGTCAGCTGGCCTCGCCGGTGGTTGTTTGAAAGCTTCGGGGAAGGGCGAAGTCAGTACTGTGTACCTGCTCGAGAGCTTGCCGGATAAGATGTAGATGCAGGACCTTGTGTGGGAGATGTAAGGTGTCCTAACCGTGTGAGGATATACTGGGAAAGAGATTGCAGCTTTGAGATGCTCGTAGATTTCAGATGGGTTTTGAATGTGGATGGGGGGGTGTAAGAGAGGGGTGTGGAGAAGGAGGTGGGTGACTTGTTGGCAGGACTTGGATGTAGCCTGGGCCGCTTACGCCGATTGCACCTGCCAAGTCACCGGTCCTTTTACCAATCACACCATAACAACCAGCTTTATATTGTATCGAACATAACATAAGGTCAGGTACAAGGTACAAGGTACTAGGTACAGTATCTACTTGTTTCCACCATGTTTCATTGCAATCTTTTGTGGCTGTCATATATTGTATTCCATTGGTTGATGCGGTATGTATTGACTGAACACCCGGTTTCCAATCGCTGGCTGCCTGCACATTGACGCTCTTTAATGAAGGCCAGTCAGTCGCAGTAATGTGATCATGTCATGGTCCCTACAGAGGTTGCCGGAGGATTCAATATAGATCTCACAGCAGCTAGATTCATTTACGAGGTCGGGTATTCGGATTTCTTGCAATACTTTAGATAAAGAAATAAAGATAATTCTAGCCGCTGCATCGGCGCTACATCTCAACAAAGCCGGTGACCTCAGGAACTCGGGATGAAAGCCAGACTGATGGAGCTATGTATCAAATTGATTGAAATATAGCCAGATTAAAGTAAGCTGATGATACTCTCGGAGATCAAGGATGGCTTGGTGGGGTTGGCTTGGGGAGAAGTCCGGGCTACGGGCGCCCATTCGTACACTCTATTCCAGCAGACACGGCAGCACGGCAGGCCCTTAGACTAGTAGTGCTACGTACTACGGTAGAGTTAGATCTAGTTCTAGCAGTTTACACTTTCGCCCTTATCGATGATGCCGTCGTGCTCGAAAGTCACACACCACCGGCACTAAGGTAGTCTAGGCCAACAGCTCCAACATCAGGGCCAATCATTTGGCGTGTGTATGCTAGGTCTAGGTCGTCGATTGAGAGCTCGAAATTCGCTGTGGGATCTGGTCAACAAGCATCCACCCCCCCCAAGATACCGACAGCGACATCACCCTTCCACTCCCCAATCATCATCGGACCCAGCCTGTTGTCCAAGAGGTCGACCGCTTGCCACCCCTGCCTCATTCGCCTACCTTTTCTTCCTCTTCTTCTTCGCTGCCAAGCTTCAACCTCCATACCCTTCCTCACGTGCAAGACCCAGTTGTCGACATGGCTCCAGTAAGCTTCAGCCTCCAGGGAGCACCATGTAGCTAATCAGCTTGCACGATAGAAGAAGGATACAAAGCGTACCCGTCAGGAAGCTGGCGAGGACCAATATGGCATGTCTCACAATCCACAGAGTCCCATGAATGGATTGCTTCAAATGCTGATTTCCTTCCTGTAGGCTCCATCTTCTCGATCTCGGGGTATGCTACAAAGAACTGCGTGAGGAGCAAGCTCGATCGGATACTCCTAGGCCCGTCATTGTTGCCGAGAACATGATAGGATGTGCTATGTACGAATTGGTATGACGATATCAATGGCGAGAATGGCCAAAATTATATTCATGGTGAAAAACAGGTCCGCGTTGGCCATGACAATCTGGTCGGAGAGGTATTCGTATCGAAGCAGACAAGGCCACAGTGCAGGTCTACGAAGAGACAGGTACGATACCTGTGATCAAGGTGTAAAAACTGTAGCTGACAACTGGGCTATTGTAGCTGGTGTGACTGTCGGAGATCCAGTCATGCGGACGGGGAAGCCACTGTCCGTCGAGCTCGGCCCCGGTTTGATGGAGACTATCTACGATGGTATCCAACGACCACTAAAGTCCATCCCGTCTCCGACTCAATCTACATTCCTCGCGGTATCTCCGTCCCTTTGCTGAACCGAGAGACCAAGTGGGACTTCACACCTGGAAAGCTAAAGGTTGGCGACCACATCACTGGGGGCGACATCTTTGGCAGCGTTTACGAGAACAGTCTTCTAGACGATCACAAGATCCTTCTACCGCCTCGGGCGAGAGGTACAATCACACATATCGCGGAGAAGGGCAGCTATACCGTTGCCGAGAAAGTTTTGGAGGTTGAATTTAATGGGAAAAAATCAGATTACAGCATGATGCACATTTGGCCTGTACGAGGACCCAGGCCTGTGACGGAGAAACTACCTTCAGACTCGCCTTTCATCGTAGGACAGCGTGTCCTAGACGCTCTATTACCAAGTGTCCAGGGAGGTACGGTGTGCATACCTGGTGCTTTCGGATGTGGAAAGACTGTCATCAGTCAGTCTGTATCTAAATTCTCCAACAGCGATATCATCATCTATGTCGGATGCGGTGAGCGAGGCAATGAGATGGCTGAGGTGCTAATGGACTGCCCCGAAGTAAGACCAATGTGCACTCTCCGCAATATATACTGACATTATATATAGCTCTCTATCGACATCAATGGACGACAAGAGCCCATCATGAAGCGCACCACCCTCATTGCTAACACATCAAACATGCCTGTCGCTGCTCGGGAAGCCTCCATCTACACCGGCATTACCGTCGCGGAATATTTCCGTGATCAGGGTAAGAACGTGGCTATGATGGCAGACTCTACCTCCCGCTAGGCTAAGGCTCTACGCGAGATCTCGGGACGTTTGGGAGAGATGCCGGCAGATCAGGGTTTCCCTGCCTATCTCGGTGCCAAGCTTACTTCTTTCTATGAAAGAGCTGGCCAGGTCTACGCCCTCGGTAGTCCAGAGCGCAAGGGAAGTGTAAGTATTATAGGCGCTGTCAGCCCGCCTGGCGGCGACTTCTCAGATCCGGTAACCAGCAGTACCCTTGGTATCGTCTAAGTCTTCTGGGGATTGGACAAGAAGCTTACCCAGAGGAAGCATTTCCCATCCATTAACACGTCGCAGTCTTACAGTAAATATACTAATATCCTAGACAAATACTACGAGAAGAATAATCTAGAATTCCTAAAGCTGAGGGATCGTATTCGAGAACTTCTCACAAGCTCCGAAGACCTAGACCAGGTCGTACAGCTCGTTGGCAAGTCTGCGCTGGGCGACCCAGATAAGATTACTTTAGATGTTGCCGCCCTGCTCAAGGATGACTTCCTACAATAAAATGGATACAGTGATTACGATCAATTCTGTCCCATGTGGAAGACTGAATACATGATGAAGGCTTTCATGGGCTTCCATGACGAGAGTCAGAAGGCCATTGCGCAAGGTCACAGCTGGGCCAAAGTGAGAGAATCGATGAGCAGCATCCAGAGTGGCTTGAGGAACATGAAGTTTGAGGTACCGTCGGACGGCGAGGAGGCGATTTCGAAGCGGGTATGTTTTCTCCGCAATCCGGTTCCGAGCAAATACTAACTTGTGGAAGTGTGATGAGCTGCTCCAAAGTATGACTGAGAAGTTCGCCTCGGTCACGGACGAGTGATGATCGTTTTGTCTCCGCACAATTGCAATGATCAGCAGACACAGCAAAAAGATCGACGTTCTGCAGAGCAGGTGACTTTGCATTTGTAACTAGAGATTGTACTGTACATAAGCATACACCATGTTTCATTTATTCTAGCTCCTTCCGCAGCAAGGTATATCGTTTCGACTCCCAGCGCAAAGTAATCGGTTGTAGATAATGAGAAAGTTACCATGACTTCCTCCAACGCTGGCACGTAACTACATCAAGACTTTCATCCTTGATGGGGATCTCATAAATGTGGCAGTCCAGCATTCTCAACTCTTGGACGTCGATCACCGACGGCTGCGTTGCACTGGCTGCTGTAGCGTAGCTGACGATGGGCATTCATGTCTTTATCGGCGGATTTCTATTCTTTAACTCCCCGCTTATAGAAGAAATATTGACCGTTTGGTGGAGATGACGCAGGAAAACCACTGCACGATGGGGGTGTCCATGTTGGCGTGAGTGAGAGCTTTCTGATATCAAATAGAATCTGCGGGACGTGATGGATAATGCTGTTATAGTCATGAAAACTAATTATCGTTGATCGAATAGTGGAGAGAATGTTCGCCATCGACTTATCGAGCTCACACTTTCAACACTTCTGGTCCTGCTTCATATATCATTTCGAGCATAGACAAAGTCCTCTGGATATAGATCGAACACCAAAATCTTTAATCGATCACGAACTACTAATTTTACAATCTTGAAAAGCTCTACCTTACCCAACGATGATCGTTCATAAAATCATACTTGAACAACACCATCCGATCGGGACCTGTCAGCTTCGTACCATGATAAAACACACCGAGTACTTAACGACAAGCAGTTAATGTCTTACGACTTTAAACCCTAAACAAGCTTACGATCGCACGTAATATATTTATGTCCCCAAGCGAAAGCAATCCCCAGAAACAACGCCACATTCGTCATGCATCTACAAGGGGTATTTCTGGTTTATATGCTAGATGGAGGGCGGAGGTGAACATTCTTGATCGGCTGGGTGCTAGAAATAGAGCGTATGCTGGATTTGGTGATATGGTTATAACATCCTCGTTTACCACTCGTCGGATAAAAAACAACTAGTAAGGGAGCTAGTTTAACGCTGAAACGCTGTATCGAGGGCGGCACAGCAACTCCCATGAATTCCTTGACAACCTGACGACGACAACACCATAAATCAACTTTTCTATGGCCTGCGCTACAAAATGTCAACCCTAGTCTGTTATAGGATTTTCTAACACGACCCACAGTACAGGCACATTTCCCTAACGATAAGGCAACCACTTCCCGCTGCTATACTCCGGTCAGACCGGGATAATAGTGAATTTGGAGGTATCAGCGCCACCTAGAAAAGACATAACCACTACCTTCAATCAGTGCTAATACGCATCGAACCGTCTTCTTCATATACTTACAACGGCATACGCACACCGACACATATCGGTGAACGTAACATTCTCTGCTGCACTCTCTCCGTAGACAGAATATCATACCACCAGTAGCAGATCATCACGAGAAACAACGATGTATCATCAACAATGCCCTTGACGGCGGCATATCTGAGCAACCAATTTAGCCCTTTTTTCCGAGTGCCTGTTGAAGTCCGACATGACATCTACCATCAGCTGTTTCCATGCTCAAAATTCCGTTACAAAGAGCATGCAGATGATGCGTCTGAACCACGGGCTCCTTTCATACTAACGATCGCTCCACTAACGACGTGCTATGCCATCCACGAGGAAGCCACACCCTTCTTTTACCGTGAGGCTCGTATACACTACTCCATGAGTTGGCGCCACCCGACGAGGACCATTGACATGACCACCATCTGGCTTCCGCTACTTGTGCACATTAGTATCGACTTCTGTTGTCTCGGTCTCCGAAATGAATACGGGAACGATTCGAAGCGCATGGCAGAATGGTGCAAGAGTCCCGAGGAAGATGAATGCCCACTACGTGAGATTGAGCGAGCTGTAGATCGCCAGGTAGCGGAATGCATTGATAGCATTTCAACTCACTGTTCCCTGCTTCGATCATTCACCCTACATATGCTCTCATCCGAATCTGAGTATGACGACGAAGGGGAGCCTCAGATTTTCCTCCAAGAAGCCTTGGAGTTGGCTGACGGTCGTGGCCGTCAGCCTCTCACACTTGGTGCCCTGAAGAAGCTGAAGGTTCGCGACACCATTGTCGTCGTCGCCGTTGCTATAGACTACGTCCAAGCGAACGGCTACATGTACAGCAAAGTTCGAGAAGCCATTGCACCTTTGAACGAATGGCAGGTTCTCGCGTTAAAGGAGTGGCCGGGTATCAGTCTGACTGAGGAACAAGACATGGAGATGGAAGAGTTGAAATGTTTTGCGGCGGATTTGCCGGAACCGATGTTCCTCGATGCAGAGATCTACCTTTGGTACTACCAGCCTCCAGGATCCAAGGCTTTACTGTTGCCAGATCACAAGATCCGTGAGGAAAATGTTGGGCGTGGGGGGCGAAGTGTGAGACATCCTATGTATGAGAACAATGGGACTTCTACGGACTTTTGGAATCCTGTTGAATTCAGCTGATGAGCTTTGGAAATCGCAAATCTCACAGGCTCGAGAGACGAAATAGAAACCACCATCACCATACAAGACCCTATCTGTTTCTCAGCTAGAGGACTACAGGTAGCCTTCGGAAACAACTCTTTCGCCTCTCTGAAACCTATCAGCACTGACCGCCCACGTTTTATTGCTTGGAGCATTCAATAGCAGATCTCGCTCCCACTGACTTTCAATGAGTATCCCATATCCTGGCAAGGCACTCGTGCCGAGGTTTAGCCGGCCTGCGGGAATACTAAAATATAGATATATTTACTATTCCTTTTCTTCTACTACTATATTATAATATGCCTAGGAATCATACTATAGATAATATGGACTATATCCTAAAAGATCCTATTACTATTAAGTCTTTTAAGAAGCCTCCTCCTAAGCTATAACTATTTCCTGAGTTTAAACTATTAGAAATTAATAATATAACCCGTAGGTAAGGCTAACTACCTACTAGAATTAGTCCTTAGTAACCTTATAAGATATTCTCCCTTTTCTTTAAAGAACTTATACTAGATTTACTAGTAAAGTATACTAATTTAAACGCGATAGGTTCCTAGACCTTAGAGAAATTATACGCGCGAGTATAAATCCTAATAATAGTAAAAGAGCTTAGTAGGGTATATATTAGGGTATTAATATATATAGGACTATATATAAAGCCTATAGTAGATAACTATTAAAACTATAATTTTATAAGCCTAATTTACCCCGCTATTTATAACGTAATTAGTTTAAAAAGGTAGTAATAAATTAACTAGTTCTTTTATATCTTAAAGCCTAGGACGTCTAGGTAGACTAAAAATAAGTTAGTCTTTTAAAAGCTAGAGCCTCTAAGTAATAATCTATATTAAAAATTTAAGAAATACTAGAAGGTAGGTACGTACCTTACTATTAATAAAAGTATTTAGCGTTTTATAAGTAGGGTAAAGGAGACTATTAATATATTAAGTAAACTAGAGCCTAAAGGCTTTAAGATCTAGGTACTAATAAATAAGGGGTACGTCTTAGACTAGATATATTATATAAAAGGGGTCGTTAGTCCTATTAATCTAGATAAGGTATAGATAATATAGCTAGGGTTTCTAAAGATATAGGCTATAATTCTTAATATAATAAAGTAATAGGATATCTCTAGCTTTATAAATTATATTATCTAGCTAGATAACCTATTTATATTAGCTAGACTACTTACTTAACTTACTAATAAAGGATTTAGGGGAGCTAGTACTATTAGAACTATAAAGATATAGTAAGAAAATAATAAAGAGAAAAGGGGTATAAAGAAATAAAATAAGGTTCTATAAAAAGAGAAGAACTATAGTCTAGATCTACTCCTTATAAAGCTAAAGATAATATATAATATATAGATCTTATAAGGTTAGTTATATAATACTTTATTAGATAATAGATAAGTTATAGAGTTTATATAAAAGGACTAAAATATTATTTTATTTATAACTACTATTTATACTAATAAGGAGATAGTTATTCGGCTCTACTAATAGCTAGTAGAAACTAGTATAAATATATATATAAGTCGGCTCGTCTTTAATAGTAATATAATTAAAGTACTATTAATTCCCCTATTTATTAATATATATAATTACTTTATAAGTGGAGTTAATTAGGTTAATTAACTATATTACTATTATAAGATACTCTATATACATAATAAGAACTAGAAGTTACTCTAGTATTACCTATTAGATATAATAGTATATAACTACTATAAGATAGCCTATTATTTACTAGATTAGTTATAAGGTAAGTTATAATAATACAATTTTTATAAGACTTTGTATTAATAGCTAGTTATTAAGCTATTTACCTACTTAGAATATTAAATAGGACCTAGTTAGCTTAAATAAGTAGGACTACTTATTAAGTATATAAATTATATTTTACTATTAGATTATAGACGTCTTATCTTACTAGGACTAAAAGTATAATACTATTAGGTATATAAATATATAAAAAGGGGATATCTAGAATAATTAAAAAGGAAGCTACTTAGGGAACTTTCTATTAATTCTATTTAGGACTAACGTTAATAATAGAGGGTACCTAGATCTAGGTATAGTTATAGGTTATATAATATATATCTTTATCGTGGTATATATTATTAGAAGGAGTATATAGAGGTAATCCCCTAGTTAGTAATTTTGATAGTTTTTGCCAAGAAATCACGAGTGCTAAATTCGCCAGGATATGGGATAAGCACGTCTGTAACGAGATCTATACGACGATCATCCAGAGAACAAGGTTCACTACGCAGTCAGATCCAGCCAGCCCTGAAAGACGCAGGCTTTGACCGCCTTCGAGAACCCTATTATATCTTGATGTCGCAACATTGATAAGGACATGGTGATATCACACACGCACCGCTAAACACAACAAACAGGCTCCTTTCCTAGATCGGCCCATTCAATCTACTCCCCATGGGCCCGACGGTCTACGATCCTCCCTGCTATCCTTTGTGAGTCCATCATATCTCTACCAATTGACGATATCACCACAACATCTTCCAACACACATCCTCCACTGCGAGGATCCTCTCTAATGTATGAAAATCCCATTCCGCTCTCCTAAGGTAGGAGCCAAACTATTTGCAATATATTCATCTTCATGGATCTAGCCATTTCGAGGATTGGATATCGAAAACAAGATTATACCCAACATGTACGATATGCCAAAACCTGATCCATGCCGTCCTACCATCCAGATGTTAAATAGCAATCCGATTGAACCACTGCCACAATAATCAAGACGGCTCGTCCGTCGAGATATCTCCTGCAGCCCGAACGATGTGTTCCCAAAAGACCATCACAGCAGATTCAGTGCTTGTGAAGCCGGCAGGAGTCTTGGCAGACCTGAGATCGGGAGTATTGGTTTTGGTCGATGGGTTTGATGGCATTGAAGCACATCAGGACTTTTTAGATAATTGGCTACATCGTATGTCCCTTCTTCATGATGATTGTTATGGCATAATTGGCGACCAGATATGCTCGCATCAATTGTAATTCCATAAAGTTTGTCGAACTCCGCATCACCGTTGCTAGCCGAAATCCTTGCTTTGTTGATAGCAAACGCGAAGTGAATGCGATGGGTCAAAAAAACCCTCAGGCTCCCACATGAACAACGAATTAATGCCAATGCATGACATCACCCCTATCAATCTTGCCTCTGTCATCAGATTAACATAAGCTGACGGTCTTCCTTCATTCATCCGTTGTGCTGGCCCTTCTCATCTCAATCTTTACATCAACTTTTCCATCACCGTCCGGCTCAAGCGCAAACTTCACCATCTCCCTTCGGTGCTCTCACATTCTATATGTAGACAACATCATTCCGAAACAAACCTTTTTGCAAACAGCTCACTGCATCAAGTCACTGCAGTCACTAGCCCACTAATCACAGCGACCAAAGCGACTGCCATCTCAAGATCAGCTCACTTCCCTTCGCATCAGCTGTGATTGACAGCTGAATCGAATTCTTGTCATGTCTCCCTACTCCGACCCCGATATCGACTCTCTCATGGAAATCTACTATGACGCCGACAAAGATCCTCGCTACCTCTATAGTGGCAGCCATGACCAGATTGTGAGAAAGTTGAAGGACTGGGTGCCTCGTCGGATGGAAAATAATCAGCAGTTGATGGCCGCTCGGGAGAAATCACACGCAGCGAGTGATGCAATGTTTGCATACTCCCGCGGTGATCGTTCAGGCCCTGCACCTCCTACCGTACTTGAGACAATGAAGCACGCGGACTACAGTAATGTGAGCAAACTCCAATACACTGGAGAACAAAGCTAGACTAACTCGCTCGAGGCCCTCGATGATGAGACAGGATTTGACAATATGAGAGCCATGTACCTCCTCGATACTCTCCGTCACCGAGGATTCACCTGGCCAAAAGTCCAGTTCATGCCAAATTTCGACGGCGGCGTATGCTCTTTCCTCGGCACGATCGATCCAACTTTTGACGCAAAGTCTACTCTAACAATTCTTGAGGACAAAGAGCATGAGGAACGCCTGCTCGCAAAGAGAGCCGAGATTGCGGCTCGTTCGGCCAGCGCCCACTTCGTCGGCGCAAAACCTGCATCTAAGCCTTCTGCCAAATCTGAAAATGACGACGAATCGGTCCCAGACGGAAAAAAGCGTGAGCCCAACGCAAAGACCAAAGCCAGAGCAGAGCAGCGGAAGAAAGCCAAAGCAAGAGCCAAAGAAGGTACTCTCGACCACGAAGGTTCAAGCGAAGCCTCAAAATCCTCAAAAAAGTCAGCCGGAGCAAAGAAAGTATCCTTACTCGAAGCAGGCATCTTTGCTTTAGAGTCCACGGGGGACCCGTTTGAAGATATGGCAGCAGATATGGCGAGGGCGACGAAAGTGCTAGAGCAAAATCCACATCATGGCATCCTCTCCTCCAATGGAAAGATCATAGCAATGGGTGTCGACGAGGAGGACGCCCACGCTCGACTTGCGAGCTTCGCGAAAGCCGAACATGGCGATGCGGTCAACGTGAAGGATGTGTTCGTGCTAGAAAGCATTGTAGAGGGTGCCGTTGCAATAGTATACACACACAAAAAAGCAAGACCCACTAAACCCTCAACCAATGCTCCAACTCCATCATCATCATCAACGAAACCGCCTCCACCTATTCTTCCACAGCACGGTTCCAAGAAAAAACGTCGTGGTGAGAACAACGCGCAATGGCTATGTAGAATCCTACCCGAAGGCGAACAACCCGGATGGCCGGGAGTGTTCTTCGACAAACGCAACGGAGGGTTGGGAGCTTATGGACCCAATCGTGGCCGGGACAAGTTGAAGGACTTCTTGGCGTATATTCTGTCGTTGGGATGAGGCGGGTTAGAATAGCGAGCAAGAGTTGTGCTGGTTGGGAGGTCCGATTATCGATGGGTAGGTATCACCCATCGTAAAGGGTGGGTGGTGAGAAGATATGGGATATCGTCACGAAGGTACTAGGCGTGCTTCGTTGGTATAGATACCCTTAGTAGCACTGTGAATAGCAAACAAATGCAAATCAAAGAAACCAGGTGTAAAAGCAGTGATCACGCAATCCTCTTAAAGTAGTCCATACACAACCACTTCCTCTTCCTCTTTACCTTCCTCTTTCCCTCTCCCTCTCCCTACCAGCTCTCAACTCATCAACATTAACTACCCAACCCAACCAACACAGTCCACATCACCCATATCACCCACCCAACCAAAAAGTATCTCAGTAAGACAAATAATCCCCTAAAAGTCTACAACCACAACGACCCTCCGCAGGCCTGACTCACGACATCCACCCACGACGTCCACCCACTACCCACTACCCACTACCCACCCCCACCCTCATCCTCATCCTCATCCTCATCCTCATCACCATCTCCCATCTCCAAACACAAGTATCCCTATCCCTATCCAAAAAACATCAAGCATACATACATCTCACCATCCATTCTATTCGTAGGAGCTAAAGTAAGTGGAACTAAGCGCCGCAACGTAAGATAAGTGAAGTACATGAGATACAGCAACCGCAACCGCAACCGCAACCGCTCCACCTAAACTAAAGCACCTTAATCAGCGAGCTCGGGGCGCGATAGGCGCCCTTGTTATAGGATATTTTTGAAGTGTTAACCCCCACCAACACTGTCTGTCATGCGCAGAGTGCATATGGGCCCCCGGGAAAACCGATATCCGGGATGGCGGGTGTAGTATTCCATTCTTACGACATTTGTGTTGGTATTTCTGCAGGTTTGTGAAGGCTATGTTGTAATCTCCTTGGAATATCACATTTTGATACTCTTTTGCGTTTAGTATTGTAATAAGCCACTGCGGTCTTTGATTCTTCTCTCGTTCATATTTCTTTAGTGTGGTTATCGATTCATACAAGCACAAGCACAAGCATGATGCCAGCTCAGCAGCGATTCGTCATCGTTTACGGTCTTCTACTCGCAGTGAACGCAACAGCCATCGAGGAACAATCCACTAGCACAACAGACAGCCTCCCTCTAGAAACCCTATCCACGACCAATTTCTTCTACATGGACTCCTCAACCAACCCCGCGCCAGTCCCTCCAGCCTGCAACATCCAGACCCAGATATGTATCACCTCGTTCCCACCCAGCTACCAAGCCGACACGGTAGGTAAGCTCCCGCGGCCATTCAAGGAACCATCTTGCTCAGTCTCCTACACGACACCGGACGGGTCCCTCACGTTTCCGGACGTCGCAGCCGTAAGTGGCAGTCAGGTACCCTGCGCACCAAACTCCACCACGAGCTTCAAGACCGCGTACGGGAACGCCGACATTACGTATCGGAGTTCATATGCGGGTCTACCGGCAGATCCATGGCTTACGTGAGTCGCAGCTGCGCTGGTCAGTGCCCATACGTGCGATTGGCTGACTGACAGCGAAATGATAGGATTGCACACGTCTCGTACGATGCGTGGAGGCAGATAGTTGTGTTTCTGGTGATTACGGCAGGCCTGATGGGAGTCTTTGCTACTATTGGTGGTAACTTCGCTAAGTCGATGCTCCGAGGCCCTGATCTGTTCGCTGAAAACTTGGATACGATAGGTGCACGATTGATTGCAATACGGGGGCGACGGCATAGCTACTCGCTTTCGAATGTGCGAATGTGCGAAGATGCTTCTCGAAGATCGCGCCAGATTCTATGTCTGACTTCTCCCTACCCATTGACATAGCTTTGGTGTCCACGTCCACAAGGTTTTCAGTATCTAAACCCGGTAGATTTAAATTTAGACGGCTGCGGCCATTAGATGACCTAGAGGCTGAGTATGACTGATAGCCTGATGTTTGGTCCCCCACAGTTATTCATTGCCGCGCTGCTTCTGACGGCTATAAGATGTTTCGTAGGTTCGGATGATCAATACTTCCCCTACTATTGAGCCGTCCTGTTTTGTGTATTGACATGTTGACATCGTATGTGAATGGACCGATTAGAGTCACTGTAAGCCCCTATGGGTAGAATTGCATATACTAACACTGGACAGGAGGATATGGGAGAGTGGTTGTTTGACAGATGGCCTAGCCGAGCCATATATCGAGTGACGCCAACTCTTAGATCACAATATGATACGCCTTGACTGGAGCGGCTTCTTTAGCCCGATCGACCATTATATACTTGGCATTTCTCTACCAGTATCGTGTTTGATAAGCTCCCCTTCCATTCTCAATGTATTTCATCATCGGTGGCATATGCTAAGCTCAGGAGCCATGTTCTATAGGAGAATCTGGCTCCTCTTCCACGTGATCGGCACTCTTTTACCAGCCCTGACTGCCGCAGGATCCGTCATGTACGACAAAGGCTCCGACTTCACCAGAGATCGTATGTTGTAGCTGATGTCATGATGAACACAGAAAGGAGAATGGTCTGCGCAAGCGCATTTACCGTTTCGAAGGCCAAGCGAGCGACTACAGCAACAGAGTCAGAATCCTCACCGAGGCTTACCACGACGCGATTCGAATGGCCAGCTATGCGTCAAACTCCCCACTTGTCAATGAGCAGCTCCGGTCGCAGATCTTCACGAAGTACTTCGAGGCCTCCGACCGCCAAACCGTCAATCAGGTCTTCCAAAACATCATTGGCACCGATCACTCACTCCACAACGGCGCAGCAGCGTTCTCGAAGATTACCATTTCCGTCAGCGACGAGAACAGAACATGCCCGCCTTTGACTCTAGCTTACGTCGACCCTGTTTCGTACGATCGAATTGTGATCTGCGACTTGTTCTGGAAAATATCCACTGAAGCCGCACATTATCCGTCTACTTCATCACCGATCTCGTGTAACAAGATTGGCAAAACGGTTTCCGACCAGATGCTATCTCCTGGCGTTCTCATGCTCCATGAATTCATGTAAGATTGCAACTCATATGACCCCATGCCTTTGCCAGACAGAAAACCTGGCTGACGCACACGCTCAAAGGCATCTATCATTTGTATCTCGAGGCCTGTAAGTGCTCATGACTATTTCCAGGCTACCCTGCCATCCCCATTTTCTCTTGGGCAAGAATAAAAATTGCGAATAGCGCGGACGGGAAAATCACGGACCACACCGGCATAGGACCACTGTACGACCTCCTATTCAAGAACAAAGAACCTCTGAATGGACCTTTACAGGCCTATGCTATCCTGCAGATGTCGGTAGCGGATTATTTAAGTCCGGGAGTGAGTCAGCTAACCAACGCTGCCAATTATCATTGGTTTGCGGCTGTGAGTAGAAACCCAAATCGAGCTTCACTCGATCGGTAGACTGATGGCTTTGGTCAGGAGGTGTATTGGTCTCATCGTTGCAAGGTGGTATATCGGAAACCGAAGAATGCGATGGAGGCAAGCTGGGGGACATATTACAGCGGCCAGTGTTCTCATGACGAACTACGATCCTGACGGCAAGGCACGCTCGTTTGAGTCGTTGTCTTCCTCAGCCTCATAAATTTCCCCACCGCCCTTGCACATTTCGCATCCATTCAGTACGCCTACCAAGCGGCTTGACGCTGTCAGAGTGAATGTCCATCTGTTGAGCCATTGCTCAAGCCTCTCTTGATAGATATTAGCCCTGCATGCCAAAAGCCCTTCGCCTACGCAGCCAGGCTGGTCAGTCATCCTCTATAGATATCTCATTGAATTGTTGACGAAAACACATCAGCAGAATCTGATCATGCCATAAACGAAGCGATCCCAAATCAAAAACATGCTCAATTCTCAAGTCCCAGCCCCCGCCGGAAGACAAATTTTTCACACACCTTGGCGCGCATGCCGAACGGGTTATGATGGGAAAGATGATGCTGTCCTAGAAGTGGATAGGTCCGTCCACCTACCTTGCGATCACATACGCAGGAATTTGGTTCCGGACGGCTGTACGGCGAACGAATCGCTGACGAGGATGGAAGGGCGTTTGTGGACATTGGAACCTCTGACATTTACACGAAGGGCGCCGTGTTATGCGACCGGCATTACGGCTGGCACATACGGTTCGATCAGGATGATAAGGTTGCGGAGGTTAAGACTTGGATTCTCGAGAAGGTGCTTGGAGAATAATCGGGGCCCCCCTAGTCGCAAGCTCCTAGGGGTAATCAGCCACTCGTCGTCACCAGCTATATGACGCTTTTTTACATTTCTCCCTATTAGCTTTATACTATAATTACCCTATTAAATTATATTATTTTATCTTCTAGATATTATATATAAGGTATATATCTTCTAATTAAGTCTTAATAATAATTTATATTTTAATATAAATAAAGTTATAAAGAATTTTAATATCTTAGTAATATTAAATTAATTAATTTTTAATTTTTAATTTTTTTATTAAAGAAAGGATATAATATAATTATATTAAATATTTTAAAATTAATAATATTATACTTAAATTAAGATAATTTAAAAAATATTTAATTCAATCTTATAAATAGTTAATTAAATCATATAAAATTAATAAAGCTTTAATTAAATAATTTTTTTAGAAATATATAATAGTAACCCTTTTAAGTATACTTAGAAAGCTTTAAAAAGTCAAAAATATATTAAACTTAAGTTAAAGAAGAAATAAGTTAAGTTATAAATAAAGTAGATTAAAGTAAAATATAAGGCTTAATAATCTAAAATTAATTTATTAAATTAAAAAATTATATAATTTATAAGTTATTTAAAGTATATAGTCTAACCCTTTTAAGATAGGAAGGTTATAATTAAAGGATATATCTATATCCTAGAAACGTCATTTAGCTAGTAACGACGAGTAGCTGATTACCCCTAGGAGCTTGCGACTAGCGGGGCCCCGATTAGAGGACGAAGGTAGATTGGGAGTGCGCTTTGAATAAAGATGGAGAGGCGTCCATGAGGCAGTGTACGTGTCGGTAGCAAACATTCTTTCACTAAAAAAAGGCTAGATTTAGCGTATTCAGGACTCATGCGAAACCTTGGCACTGAAAACAAATATTTCCCCCCCCTTTTCTGTATCTGAACCTGTATAACAATCAGCTAGTATGGTATTATCCGTTGATAACGTCCTATTCTGTTGCAATTAGAGCTATATATGACCTTGAGGTACTTAATCTTCCCTCTCACGTCATATACTATCGTCTGGTCTCTACCTACGATTAATTAATATCTAATTATTATGTAGTTTCACACAAAATGGGGGGGGGAAAATCTGTGTTCAGTGCCAAGGTTTCGCATGAGTCCTGAATACGCTAAATGGTGGCGCAGCTTTTACTAACTGCGGCCCATCAGGGTCTGACCATTACTTCGTGAAAGACTGTAAGCACGACTTTTCGGAGGCACAGATACGTCGAAGGATCCAAGTCTAAGGCGCAGTCCTTCCCTCGGATCCTAGAGACCAAGCTCCAACCTCAGCCGATCTGCTGATAGCACAGGTGGTGAAATCCGCTGTTTGTTCTTTTAAAAGACTCTGGCTTCGTCCTTTTCTGTATTGTCTGCTAGCTGCAAGCTACAAATCAGTACCAACCCCCTCTCCTCCAGAATGGGCCAAACATCCAGCCATCTTAAAGGCCGCTACGGCTACGTGACGATTTGGAACCAAACTACCGGTCGCGGCTGGATCACCCCCGATAAGGGCGGCAACAACATACCCGTGGCCGCAGAGCACGTGAGACCAGGTCAGGCCTTGCGTGTAGGGAAGGGGGTCATGTACATCAAGGACTCGCACGGCAGAGCTGTCGAGGTTGGGGAGCGCAAAGGGTGGGTATTCTTGACGTTGGCTCTAACCAGGCCAGGTCAGGCGTTTGCTTTGTGCAGGCTAACTTGCGAGTAGTTGGGTTGGGCTAAGGGTTGAACCGAGTCGTCACCGTCGTAACTTCCATGATGGGGGTGCTTCGTCTGGTGGAGCAATTGCTGGCGCTATGGCAGGAGCGGGAGGCGGAGGAGGTGGTGGTGGTGGTGGTGGTGGTGGGTGTTGAGATGCGCGCTAGGTTCGGTCTTGTCAATGCAATGATCATGCTCGGATTGGTGTCGAGGCACTGAAGGCGGTTGCGTGAGGTGCAGAAAGCTTGTATAAAAATCAATGTCCTCAGTCGATTCTCTTAAAATTCAGTGGTCAGACGGACTGCCGAAGCTTTATCGGCTTCGAATAGTTGAAGGCCGGATATGAAGACTCAAGAGAACCTGGCATACCAGAGAATGGTCTTTCCGAGTATGATGCTACCTACCAGATGCGTAGGCTCCGTTGCCGTGATCCAGGTCCACGGCCATGTATGCTTAATGATCGACTTCTGCACTTGAGGGGGGACGTATGACCCAGGAGGCCCAGAGCAGAGCAATCGGACTTAACCACACACCTCATGTACCCCAGCCGTCTGCACCCAACATTCAATCTCAAAGCTCTTTTCTACCTCAATCCTGTAGCTCTTGATCGTCCCGAAAGAATCCACGCTCAGTGTGTTGGTGCTTGGAGAGGGAGTGGACAAGAGATCTCGCTCTGGAGGGATGTTTATGTGGCTGAGGCCGGAGCATTGGATCCGTGCTATTGCATCTGTGGGCCCTGCGTGGGCTAAGTGGTTGGAGAATAAATGCATCACACTATCCTGTTGAAGATTGGCGGCCGGGCCTGGTCAGACATGGATGATTAGCGATCTAGCCACGACAGGTTAGCAGCCGAAAAGTGTGATCTAGCGCTGTACCATTATTCTAGGGTGAGATGATTAGTTGCTGTCTAACCGGATTAAGTTACCTTCCCGGAGCGTTTCTTAATCCCGCTTTTACTCCGTAAGGTAATATATAGTACTTAACGTCGGTGAGCCTTTCAGTGGACGCAGCGCTACAAGCTGACACGTCTGGAGTAAACCTTTGGAAGTGACGAAATGATAACTTTGCCATTCTCCCTGTCAGTGGGACTAGTAAATCACTGATCTTGTCAGCAAAAAGGTCAGCCGTACGTGCTGGAGCTCTTACCGTGCCGCTCATGAACGCCTTCGCAAGCCACTCATCCACAATCACACCTTGTCAGAAAAGTTGCATGTGCGATTGGTTGAAAAGCACAGCCAGCTTCTGGCTTCTTTGACGACAATACTTTGCCAGAGGTACAGGTATATTACGACAACCGAGATTTTGATATGCCTGCTCAGTCTGCTACTTGTTATTTCCGATCTTGCATTCCTCTCATTCTATCTCCGTCAAGAAACAAGGTGTACTGTAAGATAGGATGCATTGATTAAAGGGTTGGTCATTCGAGGCCCTCGTGTCCAATGTCACGTACCTAGCCTCGCATACAACTAGTGGCGCCTGCATGGAGCCATGGGCTTTCACGTACATTTTAGAGTGATTGGTCAGCCACGCGTGCAGGAAGGAAATGTACTGTACTCGGAGTCTGTCCTCAATGACTTTGTATCAGGATTCCATACACGCCATGGCAGTCTACGCGGGGTTACATGCCCGAGGAACACCTTGTTTCTAGGAAGTTCTCCTCAAGTGGCTTGACTACCACGGAGAGGATTCATAATCTTTCCACACTTGACCAGCTCCCCACTTTCCAGGCGGAGACTAATGCGCCTAGGCTTCCTCGGCGGGGCAGGCCGACATCGAAGCCAGGATATGCTGAACAAGGCTCAGACTCACTGCCAGGTAAGTGGGTCTCCATCCAGTTTTCTCCCTCCCATTTCTCCCTATAATCGTCAATACTGTTAACCTTGCACGCGCCGTAGAACTAGAAGTCAGGATCATGGACTTCCCACATGAGCGCATCCCTCGTCACAATAATAGACAGAACGTTTCAAGACAGTCCGCTAGTAATGTGCCTGATCTGTCTAGTCATTATAACGACCTTCGTCAGCTAGAACCTGAGGAAGATCTCTTGATTCAAATCGATTCCAGGCCTCCAACACCTCCTATCCAGTCTGCCGGCATTAGCAGAATTCACACAAAGCTGTATGTACGATAGCGGCGAATGTCTTTCTCTTCGTGAATCCTTCTGAGATAGATTTGGCATTGGCAGTCTCCAAACACCACCTAGCATACTTGATATCGACAATCCCCTTTTCTTTACACACCCAAGCGTGAACGAGCAGGTTGCCGAGGACGCGCAGATCGCTAAGGGAGTAGAGGCGGAGTGGAATGGAGGCCAAGGTGCACAATGTCACTTCACGTATTACTTCCTGCTCTCCTACATCTTGATCGCAGAAGTAACTGATCTTCTCCTGTATTCTAGAGATATTCCATCACGCCCTGCCAAGGCGCAAAGCACCAGCAGACACAGCTCGGGCCATCAACCCTGTGACCAGTGCGACCAACGTGGTGCCAATCGAGACTATTGCAACGTCTGCGACAGCAACTTCTGCGAACAATGCTGGCAACAGCAAATATCTCATAAGAACCATCGACTGGCTCCAGGATCCATACCCCATGAAAAGACCGACTACTTTGCTGCTATGACGATCAAGGAAACTCTAGAAGCCAAGGTACGTACTGTAAATATCTGCGTGATTCATCCTATGCAGTGCCACAAATTGAGTCACAAGCTATGCTTCAGGAGTAAGGCAGCATTGTCGGTCATATCATGCTCCTATATCATGTCTATAAACCGTGTTTCAGTTCTTAAGGAGGGCTTGCTGACTCTTGTATACTATAAAGATGACTTCTGCCGAGCAAGACCTCCGGCACAAGAATGATGAGGATACCACATGGTTCGGCATTGTGAGAGAGGATGCCGAGCTTCCGATGTTCCTAGATTACGGAAGGTACGCGACTATAATGACGGATACATTAGGCGCAGCATCGCACAAAGGCCCAGACTGGATGCCCGGCGTACGCGATCATCGATTTCCCAGTCTTGTATCATTCGTTGGCCAGACAGGTTCGGCTTGAATCTCCCTATACAGGATCAGAAACTTACAAAGAGAAGGCGCAGGCAAAAGTACGATCATCAAATTGGTGATTGATCTCAGTACTAGGGATACAGAGCACTTCCCAACGCCAGTCGTTGGCTCTGTCGGGCTCGATGTCCCGACTTCAGGCGATGTCCACCTATACTCCGATCCGCAAACCTCTAAATCCAACAATCCTATTCTCTATGCAGACTGCGAAGGTCTAGAAGGGGGCGAACGAGAGCCACTTGGTGCCAGGCTGAAGAAGAAAGACAAGTCCTCGAAGTTCGGCCGGATCGGATCGTTCGAAAAGAACATACAAAACATCCGTCATATATCAGAGAGGGAGATAACTTGGGCAGACACAAACGTCAGGCGAAGCAGAGAATTTGCAGTCACACATCTGTACCCTCGTCTGCTTTACACGTTCTCTGATGTCGTTGTTTTTGTGCTTAAGAACCCCAGGTCAGTCTGCTATTCGACGCCTTCAGCTTGTCACACTTCATCTGATACTTCAGTCATTCAGGGTCATCGAAAGCGTGTTCGAAAAGCTAGTGAATTGGGCTGCAGCTGCCCTAGAGAAATCCTCGAACCAACCAGTACTCCCGCATGCTATCATCGTTCTCAATGCCTCGGGAAACAACATTGATCCAGCACTATGGGACATCTCCACAGCAACGTCAAGCCTTCTAGACTCCCTCTCCAAGACAGTTTTCCAAAATGCAACCTTCAAAAAGACGGCACAATTCTGGCGCGATCGAGGTAAACAGATCGAAACGGTCGAGCAATTGCTTTGTTCTTACTATCGGTCCATAAGGGTCGTCCATATACCTACCAGTGGTCGGCCGAACTTGATCTACAACCAAGTAAAGAAACTGTATACTGACATTCAGCTGGCTTGCGGATTTGCCAGAGAGCGAAAAGCGGAATTAAGAATGCTGCTCGATGCGGGCGAGTTGCAACCCTACCTACAGGTTGCGTTCGACCACTTTGCTTGTGACCTTGACAGCCCCTTCGACTTCGTACAGGCCTCATTCACGAATAGTCCGATCCCGCTTGACTTTGGAGGAAACATACTCAAGCTAGCTATAAGCCTAATGGAAGTTTGGGAGAACATTATCGATGGTGCCACAATCTTTACAGAGCTGAGCTACATGGTTGCGTCTTGCATCATGTTAGACTCGGCCAGGTCTAAAATCAGAGGTGAGTCTTTCTTTAGAAGACTAAGCGTAGATTTCTGATCTCTCAAAGGCACTGCGGAACAGATTTTCCCACAATATCTCGAGCACCTAGACGTCGCTCTAGAAAATTTCTGCGACCGCCATTGGCCCTGCGAGTACGTCAAGCCTGGCGGAGGCGCTAGATGTGTAAACGTGCGCAGTGGTGTAAGTCCCCTCTCTTGCTCGTAGTGGGCTTGGGTACGAGGTCTAACATTGTCAATGTACAAGCATGAATCTAAGGGCCATCAGCTCAAGAACGGCAAAGTACTAGCTGTCGGACCTTATGTTTCGAGCTTCTCATTTGAATCTTATCGACAAAGATTCCAGTGGGACGTTTATTCGCGGCTCGACGAGCTGCTTAAAACACTTCGTTCCAGAGTCCAGGAAGGAGCTGAGCTTGAAGCTGAAGCCGCAGCAGATATCCATAAGAACACCGTCATGGTTCAATTCTTTAACCATTCCGCACGAGGCCGAGCAGATGCATTCATCAGTCATTCAACATGTTTTTCTTGCTTGTTCGAGCCACCTGAGCATGCTCTCCCTTGTGGTCATATCCTCTGTTCATCATGCCTGCAGGCGTATGGCCACGCTCGGGATAGAATAGTCGTCGAATTGGATGGCTGTCCCTTGGAATCGCTAAGCCGACCAAGATATGGGTTGTGGAGAATTTTTCTCAAGCCTGCTGCGGCTGGCATCCGTATATTGACACTCGATGGGTACGTATAAAGGACTTTATGCTGTTTTCCGTCCTCCAATTGCTGACAAAGTCTTCAGAGGCGGTATTCGAGGTATCGTTGAATTGGAAATATTGAGGCAGATAGAACAAGCCATGGGTGGCAGGCTGGCCATCCAATGCTTCTTCGATTTAATAGTTGGCACAAGGTGTGATTTTCGTCCTCAAACTTTTCGATTGTCCTTGCGGGCGCTGACTGAGAGTCTTTTTAGCACTGGAGGCTTGATTGCTCTAGGACTTGCAGCCAAGAACTGGTCTGTCGAAGAATGTACTCATCAATTTGAGGCCCTGTGTAAAAAGGCGTTTACACGTCGCACGGGCGGCAACACTCCAGTCCTCGGTTGGTTCGTTGATAATTACAATCATTTTAAATACGAGACCAGGCCGCTTGAGGAAGTACTCACCAGTGCATATTTCGAGACTGAGTATCTTTTTGGGGGGCTCCGACCTAGTGCATCCTACGGAACAGAAGTGAAGGTTGCTGTGACTGCAACTTCCGCAGGCGGATCCGCTGTTGTATTGGCAAATTACAATCGTCTTTGTGGGGAAAAGCGTAGGTGACCTGCTTAAACCCACTTCATCTACACACTTGGTTTGCTGAGAAAATTTAGTTCCTTATCTTTTTCAGAGGCCAGAAAGATCGGCGTCAGAACTGAAAATTTGGGAAGCGTAAGAATACTCAGGAAGACTAAATTCTGACAACGTGTTGACGAAGGAATAGCGCAAGGGCTACTTCAGCAGCCCCTCGCATTTTTAAGCCTATGTGCCACGGACCCACGAAGCTGATATACTCCGATGGTGCCATTTATCATAACAATCCCATACAGATTGCGGACAAAGAACGAAAGCTCATATGGCCCAGTCTGAAAAAGGATCCTCCTGATATCATAGTTTCTGTGGGCACCACATACAACTCGGCCGTGCGTGCTTCCACCGAGAAGACGCCGTCACCTCGGCTAGGCCTATATTCACACGGTAAGTCACTGTACAAAATTGCAGTTGATCATATAGCATCCGCTTTGGACTCGGAGAGGACATGGCATTCGTATATAAGTGTGCTGCAGCCACCATCAAGCCATGCAATAAGATATGTACGGCTCAATCCGCAACTCAATCAAGATCCCCCTGGTCTGGATGAAGTTGACCAGATGTTGTATATCCAAGACAAGGTCCGGAAAGAGTTGAGATCGGACAACAGGATTAGAAGAGTAGCGCTTCAATTGATTGCATCGAGTTTTTACTTCGAGAGATCTCATCCGGTGGAACTTTCGCACGATCGAATCGTGCGGTGCAAAGGTATGTTTGCAATGACTTGTTTCTCCTTCGACGCTGGCTGAAGAAAAACAAAGGATATATCCTTTGCCGGCTGCAGCAAAATAGTAAAGAGATTAGCGAATTGGGGAAATTCATGAAGGATCAATTGCAATCAGGGCATGATTTATATTTTGTGATACAGGAAGAGAATCGAGGACACGAAGCACGCCAGGCTTCCATCACACCGGACGTGATTGAACGAATGATCCGAAACTCTCATTTCAAGATGAATCAGATCAATGTAGAACTTTCCAACAACCTCGCCACAACTGATATCCTGCTTCGTTTCGGAGCAGAATGGGCGTTTTCGATCAGCAGGTACGTACTCTAGGGGTGACGCCCTGGTAATGGGTATCGCACCTGAAACTCAACACAACTTTGAGGAGTGAAATGAAGGCATACCCTACTTCTACTCTCCAGATCTGCCGCATATATGGCATCCCTACCTTATAAAGAAATACACTAATATAAAATCTCTGCCAGGTTTCCTAGATCCCTATTACAAGACGAAGACACAAGAGAAGGTCAGTCTCCCTTCCTATCCCTACATCGCAAACATCACATCCACTTCGCCCCCTTTTCCACTCATCAACCTCATCTCCACACCCATTGACACCTACCTTATCTAGTCCCCCGCCACAAAATAGCCACAAACTCCGCCCGCTGGTCCGGTCGAACCCCCAGCCAACAACTCCAACGGCGAAAGTGGACTCCACCCGACCTCACCCACCGACCCAAGCCATCGGAAACTGTAATTCCCCACTATTCGGACAAGGAGTTCGTCATCGGAAACTCGTCGCCGGACCTGCTACGACGGATCACACATCGGCTCCTGAACGGCCCTAGCCCAGTCGTGCAAACCGCAGCGTTTAAATTCGAATCTCCGGATAGCATACGGCGGGAAGGTTCTCCGGATGATATCAGAAAGGGGGATTCGCCAGAAGATTTGAGGCGGAGGTTCTCGAGAGCCGAGCTTGATGCGTCGACTGTGATCTTCGAGCTGGAGGATACTGACGCCCTTCGGAGACCTTCACCAATGTTCTAGCTTTTCCTGCGGACTGCACGCACTGTCATGGTTCGCGAACAGATCCGTGATAGCGGGCCGCTTTGAATGGGCGGGAATGCTCTACATATGGTATGCATCTGTCTCAAGCAAATATCAAACCATATCTTGGCAAGGCATCCGCTTTAGGGGTAATGCCAAGGCCCGATGCCCAAGTCGCCCAACATATGGGATAGTCGACATAAAGTACCTTAGTACTGCAAAGTGTGGCGAACGCATTAATGGGGTTCATTCTATCAAGGGCCCGGGCGCCTCCGCTTTTGGCTGGTTCGACATATATGAACATCGGGCGTTCACCGAAGGTATCGCAGGGGACTACCATCTGCTCATCTGTCGAGATGCAGTGTGCACCTTAACAGATACCCGCCACCTTTTAGTACAAACCTCCATCTACTGCGTCCTCAGGGCCTTGCAACGAACGAGCGTTAGAACCCCTCGAGCTAGTTTAGCTAGGGGTTAGTGAGGGGGAGACTAGTGCTGTCGATCAGGGGGAACGTAGGTACTATTAGTACTGTTCCCCCCTGGAAAGATACTTGTCTTTCTTATCTATTTAGAACTTAAAAATCCGTATATCTAGCTTTTTATTAAAGCCTAATAACTCTTATATTATTAAATCCTTAGTATTTCTTAACCTACTATTATTATTATACCTACTAGTAGAACTACTAAGGGTAGGAAGGCTACTACTACTACTACTACTACTACTACTATTATAGCTATTACTAATTAGGCCTAGACTTAGTCTAAGGGGAAGACTACTATTAACTATTCTACTATTATTAAGAAGGATATAGCTATTAGGAAGGCATATTAGGCCTCTTTAAAGGATATTATTAGGCTAGACTAGATATCTAATAAATTTATAAGTAATACTATTAACCTATCTAATAGTAAAAATAATAGTATTAACGCCCTTTAAATAAAATTAGTAAGAAAAGAAGCTAGGCGGAATATAAAATATAAAATAGATATAAAGGATATATAATATAACCTTTATAAGGCCGCGATTTATAACTAAATTATAAGCCTATTTACACCTATATTATAAGCTAATTATAGTATAAATATTATTAACCCCTTATAAAGCTATTAGTAAAGTATAACTTTTCCCTAATAACTATTCTAAGGTATAAGAATAGCCCCCTAGCCTATCTAGTTATAATATTTATATCTACCTCTTTTAAATTAATATTAATACCTCTTACTAAGTAATATATTATAATACTAAATTAATAATCTTTATTAGGATTATCTTTAAGCTAGTACTCCTAATATTAAGTCTTTTTATTACTAATTTTAGATAGGTAAAATACCTTATACTACCAACCTTACTATATATTTTCTTATACTAAGATAAAAGTAGATATTCTATATCCTTTATAACTATTTCAACCCTAGTAATTTTTATAAACTTATAGATAGTACCTTCCTTAAGTTAAATAGATCTAATAATAGTATAGATATAAAGATATTCTAGGACCTCTAATATAGCCTCTTTATATATAGCTAAGTTATTTATTATTTCGCCTAGCCTACTACTTAGACTAGTTTATAGTATACCTTTATAAACTATTAGCTCCTTCTTATTAAGAAAGTAGCTGTATATACCTTTATATCTATTAAGGCCTTTTACTTTACTTTTATTATAGCTAGAATACGCGTAGGCTAGGATATATTAGAAGGTTAGATAATTAAGGATATAGTACTAATAGATATATTCCTAATAAAATATAATTAACTTATTAATACTACCTTATCTTAATAATAGTAATAGGCCTAAGTCTTATTATTAGCCTCTACTCTAATAGGGGTATATTAAAAGTTTAATAATAATAGGTATAAGGATAGTACTAATTATAAATATACTTATATTTACCTAGACTATTATAACTATTATTTATATATTAATTATACTAGTATCTTAATATTAATAGTAAACTTAATTCCCCTTAATAGACGCGTTTTAAAACCTAGCTATTAACCTTACTAGTAGACCTCTAGTAATATAGTCCCTATATTCTATTACTAAGGGTTTCCCGTATAAGCTTACCTTAGATAATAAGTTATTACTACCTTGATTAGGGCTATTAGTAGTTAAAAAATAGATATTTTAGCTAAGACTTTACCCTAATAAGATATTTATCTTAATCCTAGCCCTAATTATCTAAAAAGGGGTTAGGGTAGGATATTAAGGACCTAAAGAACTACTCTTAAGTAAACTATATAAATTTATTAAAGAAGCTCTAGATATCCTTATAATAGATATTTAGAAATAATTATATTACTACTAGCTAATAATCCTCCCCTAATAGCCCTAGTATAGGTATATCTCCTCCCCGCTAGGCCTTATACCTAAGTATAATAGCGGCTTCTAATGAATTTATAACCTCTTATACCCCTAGGGGTACTTAGTAAACGACTATATTCTATATAAATTTAGTAGCTTAGAGTATATTACTATTAATAAGGCTATTAATATAGCAGTTAGAATAGGATATAAGGTAATTCTAGTTAAATAAGACCTCTTAGACGCCTTCTAGTATATACTAATTATATTATTAGATAGATAGCTACTAGGTTTCTTATTTAATAATATATTTTATAAGGAATAATTCTTACCTTTCAGCCTTTAAATAGCTCCCTTCCTATTTAATTTATTTACTAGGGGACTTAACTAGATCCTAGTAGTAGTCCTCTACTAGTCTATTATTATCTACTACCTTAATAACTTCCTTACTATCCTAGCTCTTAACGCTAATATAAACCTTTATAAGTAGTAGTTTAATATACTTTATAGATAACTTAGACTTACAGTTAATTATAAAAAAGATATAAAGGGAATTATTACTAATTTTCTTAGCCTAGAAATTAATACTTTTATAATATAACTCTAACTCCCTAAAGATAAGCTAGTAAGAGGAGAAGCTATATTAGAAGCCCTACTAAAAAAGACCTCTATCTCCTAATTAGAGCTTAATACTATAATTAGGTTCCTATTATTTATATTAAAAGTTATTATCCTAGGAAGAGCTTTCCTAAGAAGACTTTATAACGCCCTTAGTAAATAGGGCTCTTTTATATATATTAATAGTAATATAAGGAAGGATCTTAAATAGTAGTAGACCTTCTTACTTATATAGAACGGCGTCTTATTACTATATACTATTATTACTAGGGAACCTTACTATTTTTAGACTAATACCTCTAGAACTATTAATATAAGGGGATTTATACTAGATTTTCCTACTTAAGCCCTAGATATTTATTAGGTCTTTAGCTTATAGACCCTGAGTTATCTTACTAATAAAGATATTTAATTTAAAGAAATAAAGGCTATCCTTATTACCCTTAGATATTAGATTTCTAAACTAGCTAGTAAGGTACTATATATTTTTAATAATAACTAGGCTATATATTATAGACTTATTAAACTCTTAATCTAAGGGCCTGTAATAGCTCCCTTATAGGATATTATTATACTATTAGCCTAGTATAATATCCTTATTATTAAAGTTAAGTAGATCTATTTATATAAGAACTCCCTAGTAGATATACTTTTAAGAATATAATATAATAAAATCGCTAATATATACCTATAATTATAGAGCCTTACTCCCTACCTCTAACTTTAAGTTATAACCTACTAAAAGACTAGTATAAAACTATATCCCTCTTAAAGGCCGCTACTTAATATCTATAATAGGCTCTTATACCTAAGACCTATTTAATATATAAAATTCTAAGAAATTCCTACCTTAAATATTATACCCTTACTAGCTACTACCTACCCTTTCCTACCTCCTTATACTCCTTAATAGATTAGGTAAGTACTCTAGGTAATAATTATATCTAGGTCTTAATAATAAAGGTATACCTTATTAGCCTAAAATCTATATATATTAATATAGGTTATAATAATAATAATATCTTCTACTACCTTATATTAAAGCGTATTATTAATAGTATCTATTAAATAAGAGGTAAGAAAGACTCTCTTAAGTGATAACTAATTATAAGAGATATACTACTATATATCTTATTAATATTTAATTAAAAGATATTACTAGGGGTAATATTATATACTTCCTTTTATCTCGCCTTTATAAGATTCTTAAGAATTAGTAAATTTACGTAGAATACCGGCGATCTAGATAAAGAGTTTACTAGTTGTTTTATTATAAGACGCTTAGTAGTTCTATATAAAGACTATATTAAGTTTACCCTCCTAGCCTCTAAGATAGACTTATTTTAGAAAGGTATAATACTTACTATTATTATAATAGATAATAAAGCCTATCCCCTTTACTCCCTATAATACCTATTTAATATATTTCTTATATACCCTCTATAACCTCTCTTTAATCTAGGACGCCTATTTATTAGATACCTAGTTACTAATATCTTATAAAATACCCTTAAGACCCTTAGGTATTAAGGCTACTACTTAGGCTATTCTTTTAATTAGGGAGCTATTACGTTAGTAAGAGAAGCTAGCCTTACTAATAATAAGATCTAGCTATTAGGTCGCTAGAAATTAGACTTCTATTAGCTATATATTATTATAAATATAAGTTATATATTTAATACCTCCTATAAGTATTAATATAGATAATAGGGAGGCTAATATTAACTATTATTTATACCTCCCTCTTCTACCTCCTTTTATAGCTCTATTTTAGCCTAGTCTTTAGGAGGTTTTTAGGTACTAGAGCTATTATAAAAGGCCTTATACTTATTATATATAAGCCTAATAGTAGTAGACTAGCTACTTAGTAGCTAAATAATAATATATTATAAATAGATATTATTTAGCTATATACTCCCTTACGTAATAAATAGATACCTACGAAGACGACGTGTCTAAGGAAATCCATACTACATGAGACGACATATCACTAAGTTATACATAATCTCTTCCGTGTTCTAGTATAGAGAACTCTAATTATTGGAATATACTAAGGTAATACTCGTCGCGAGCTGACAAACAGACCTGCTAGATTCTATGGTTAAGGTCAGGCACTTACAGGTAGTCTTTAGTGGAATAATCTATCCGTTGGAAATGAAAACGGGGGGTCTAAAGGGGAGGTTAAGTCAATCTATAATTTGCAGAATTCCTGTAGATACTGTTATCGAAGCTGGATGGAGTATCAAAGAAGAATAGGAGCTAGGGGGGGATGGTAAATGGAGTACGCCTTTCTGAAGAATATTCAATGCGACGGCTTGCAATGGCTTCGTTTTCTTCCGGGTGGAGATGTGTACTTCATGTCTATGGTATGATAGAGTATGTTTCGGTTTGAGCCTTTGGTCCTGACACAGTAGGAGATATCATTCTGCGCGAGGCTTTGATCAAAAGATAGTACGGCAATTCATCCGTACAATTCTATGATAACCCGAAACACCAAACTGCCAAACCTGAAAACCCCAATTGCCTAATTTTGCCCCGTCCCAACTGGTCCCCGGGCTGATAGGGCCCCAGGGTTCAGTGAGCCAGATGGCCAACCCTAGGGCGCCCGTAGCCACTAGGATATCAACCAAGTCACTGGGGGACGCACTCCTATAGTAGAATACGGGGCTTCATTTGGGGGCTCTTGGGTCTGCGGTCTTGGCTGGGCAACTGGGGTCTTAGGAGTCCCTCAGCTAAGGGCTGCTGGCATGCAGCTATAGGCTAGCGGGGGGTGTACCTAGCCGTAATATTCCCTTGACCTGGTCGAGTAATTGGAAGGTTTGGCAATTTGGTGTTTTGGGTTATCATAGGGTTGTACGGATAAATTGCCGTAGCCCTAGTTCGCTCACGTGCCGTCTGCACGCTCATTCTCTAGGCCTCAAAAAGGACATTCTCCCGGGTACCTCAGCTGCAAATGCCTTCAGCCCTGATAGCGTTGGATGGATGGGCGCAATAGTACCGCATTTTCAAATTCACTTGCTTGCGAGCTTTGTGAGACAATGACGATAACAAGGGAGGGCCGGCAGTACTAACAGTCCCTTGTCCACTCACGATCGGTTTTTGTTCGAATCCCACTATCACGCTCTCGAAGTAATAGGGTAACCAAATCTATTACTTTCGGGATCAGTGAGAGCGGCGTGCTCCGTCCGAATTCTAGCGATGACTCTACTCCAATCCTGCTTTGGGCATTCTGGAGTGCTATATGTCATGGTCACGCCGTATCTGGATAGTGCCTTCACAGCTTGCTCCAAAGGTTCCCAAGGCCAGATCATATGCTCAAGTTCGTCGGCGGTATAATACGGAGTTTCCGGGGTGAACTCGACAAAGACGGTATCCAGCTTACTGCTCGCTGTACTTTTTACACCCACATAGGATACAAGTTCTTCCAACCAACGGACCTGTTCGGTGGCGAAGGAGTCGATGTTTACATGATGCTGATCCTCCGTGCAGAAATTTACTCCAAGATGACGTAGCAAAGGCGCGGACAGTTTGGCGGCAGCCACGCGGGGCTTTTCGGAGAAAAGGTTGACTCTATTCAGCTCCAGCGTTTGCAGACGCAGGAAGTGGGAGAAATTGGGGATGCCGTTGGGTGCGCAGGGAATGATCCCAATTGTGACGTGCTGCAAGGACTCGCATTGGGTATTGAGGAGCTCTTGCATTGCACCGAGTGAGTACTGTGTGGCGTATATTGAGTGTATGAGGAATGTCAAAGAGAGTCTTGTGAGGTGTGCAGGCCATTGCAGAAACCTCTTCGTAATGTACGGTGGCGCACTTGGATCCGAGAGGATCAAAGTACTTACGGCGCCGTTATAGAAATGATTGGAGAAGGTGTGATCCAGATTTGGATAAGTGGACTGGGAACCAGATCTCCACGGCGCCGAGGGTCCGTCATCAACGCTTAATCCATAGCGATTGAGTTTCAGCTCCGTAAGAGGATGCGTACCGAAATGTGCAAGGATCATCTGCAGGGCTGGTCCATCCCCGATGCCTGAGAGCCCCAGTCTCTCCAAACGAGGAATTTTCGAAGAGGCATGGATGATAGGCCAAATTGTGGGGGACATGGGCATATGCAAGGAAAGCTTGCGGATTGACCTGCAGCATAGGACAACAGAAGTGACCAATCGGCATGTGGCATCGCTAGGTTTATATATCTGGACATCGAGATCCCGAACGTGGCCTGGCATGCCCGGGCGTTCTTCGAAAGTTTTGACGAGTCTCGCAGTCCGGCGGGGTTTCTGCCATCCAGAATAGCCAAGGTCAATCCTACGATATAAGATAGGTTCATAAAGGCGTCGCCAGCGTTCGCAGACAGTTGGGATTCCGAGGCAATTTTCATATTCAGACTGATGATAAAACCGGGTCGGTGGGGCAAGATGATCGAGTATTTGAGCCAGAAGCTCGTCAGGCAATGAGGAAATGTAGCATTCTCCTGACGGTGGAGGCGGTCGGGGTGGTCGTGGCACGATGAAGAGTGTTCGTTGTGGAGAGCTCCCTAGGTATGACTGCCTCAGACGTACCATGATTCCTATCCTTGGACAAGGTGCTGTAACCAAGGGATATAACGAGTATCGTGACCACCCGTAGAGGAGAGGAGAATGTATAGCCGTGTCGGTTGCATAAGGTATGGCTGACAGTTGTCGCCAACGATTTTTAGGTACTTCCCGTACTTTCGGTTATATAGAACCTGGAATACCGCGCTAAGTACCGTAGTTTGAACTTTACATTACAAGAAGCCAAAGCCGTTGACGATGATGACATCAATACTGATCAATTTACTGGCCATCATGGCCCTTCCTAACTCTATAGCAAAGCTTCTATATTCTTGCAATACTGCCAATCATGGCTTCCCGTGGAGAAGCCATCCAGCAGGAATACGAGCCTCGCCCTGACCCGCAAGCCCTGACATCAAACCCCGACCCTTCTCGAAATTCATCCACGGGCGTTGACTATGAGCCTCACCCGGAGAAATCGATCAGAGTGTCACCAGAGCGGGAGAAAGCAGTGAAGGCTATCACAAGCCTATACTCTGGAAGCGAGAGCGAAGAGGATATGCAGGTGTACGCCCAGGAGTCAGTTTACGATGATCCGTGGAGCTATTGCGACACGAGGTACAAGATCGCTGGGCAGTGGTATGGTATGCAGCTGTCATGATTCATGTCATCGTTCTCCCAAGGAAACCGCGGCTGTTGACACTTCGTACATATAGGCATACCGAAAGTCATGGCGTCTTCGAAAACTCTCGCCACAGAAATTGTCTCCAATACCGATTCGCAGCTCGCATTCAAGATGAAACAAGAATACACACCAAGACTCGTGCATTACTCGAAGCCGGTTAACAGCCTTGTCACCTTGACCTTCGATGAGCAGGGGAAAGTGAAATATCACAAGGACATGTGGAATCAGAAGGACTACAGTCATGAGGGATTGGGCAAGATCATGAAGACGCTGAATGGGGATCATTTGACGAAGATCACACAACCCCCAGAAAATCTGTGATATAGATGGGCCACCGAAAGCTGTGAATGCTTGATTTAATTGGGCATGTTGGGCATGATGAGAGCAGATCAACTTTATAATTTGCTTCCGTCTATCAAAACCCCATCCTCTTCCTGCATATCAGCGTCAAACGTTTTAATCTCATTTAGCCACGGAATCGCAGCTTGTGCTCCCCTCCGCTCTACAGTTTTCGCAGCAGCCATATTAGCCCACTTGACCGCCGCAGCCACATTCCCCTTCCGCCCCCTTTGCTGCACAACAGCCACAGCATACGCACCAACAAAAGTATCCCCAGCAGCCGTCGTATCCACCACTTCAACATCAATTGCTCGAAATACCCAGCGTCTCCGCAATCGAGTATCTATATAAACCACCCCCTCACTCCCCAAAGTAACAACAACATGCCTCACCCCCAACCCCACAATCCGATCCACATGCTCCCCCCCCTGCAGCCACGAAACCCCCTTCCCCACCCCCCCAACAACGACCGCAGCCTCCCCCTCATTAACAATCAAATGCTCCACCCCCTCCCACCCCTCCCTCGGCAAAACCCGCGCAGGCGCCGGATTCATCAAAACCTCCACCCCCTTCTCCCTCGCCACCTTGAGAATCTGCAACGTAACCTCAACCGGAATCTCCAACTGCAACACCAACAAACCCGGCACCTCCGCCGCCCCCAACCCTTCAAAATCCCCCAGCTTCAGACTAAAATTCGCATTCGGACTCATCAAAATGCGATTCTCGCCCGTTGCCTCATCGACAATAATAACCGCCACGCCGCTCCTCTCCCCTTCCTTCTTCACAACGCCACTAACGTCGATACCATTGCTTTGCAAATCCGAAACGAGATCTTGGCCGAAAGTGTCGCTGCCGATGGCACCTATCATTCGAATCGTGAGGTCGGCTGGGGTTGTGGACTTTTGGACTCGAGATAGGCGGGCACATGCTACGGCTTGGTTGGCGCCTTTGCCTCCGGAGCCGGTGGCGAAGGAGTGGGGGAGGAGGGTTTCGCCGGGGCTGGGAAGGCGGGACGTGCGGGTTATGAGGTCGGTGTTTAGGGAGCCGATTATGGTGATCTGGGGGGTGGGCATTATTACGATGGGGTTCTGGTGGTTTGGTATGTTGGAAAGTAGTATAATTTCCTGACGGCTTCGAGGATTGGATTCAGATATGTGCTACGTTCAACAATAAGGGTAAGGCATCAGATTTATGGTTTTCGCGTGCATGTTGACTATGCACCAGGGTGCTATCCCAATACATACCTAATCTTCCGATATGTGGTTGTTGTAAAGTACTTTATGAATGGGGGTGAGCAAATCCAGAGACTTGGCAGTCTTGGCATCACCGATAGCGTTACGCCAAGCGATCAAGGGCTGAGCCATGCATCACTCCCAGATACTATTATGCGCTAATCGGCGCCCTACCCCTAGTCGCTGTCGCTCCTAGGGGTTCCCACCTAAACGTTAGATTTACCTTAACGTCGGATTTTTTAATATTCTATTCTAAAAGTATATACTTCTTACCTTATAACTAGCTAGTTATACAAGTACCTTCTAAAAGTATAAATTACCTTCTAATACTAATAATCCTATTAATAGAGAATTACTTTTATTATTATATTAACTTTTTCTACCCTAATTTCCTTAATATTTTTTTTTTAGGCTAGTATCTTCTTATCCTTCTTAACTAGTTATTCTACCCTTAATTAAGTTAATACTTATACCTAACTAGTAATTATCTAGCCTCCCTTCTTAATAATAGTACCCTTAAGTAACTTTTATTCTTTCTTTATTATAATAGCCTTATAGACTACCTTAAGGTCCTATTTAACTAATAATTTAAAATATATATTTATAATAAAACCCTTTAAAGTATAATTTATTAATTATTAAAAGGCTAGTTATACTATTTAAAACTTCCTTATTATCTTCTAGATAGTTTCTATATATATAATAATATTACTAGTAGTATATAATATATATCCTAATATTATTAATAGTAGGGGAGGAGTATTAAGGTAGATATCTTCTAGTTTTATAACTTATATCTTTATAAGTACTACCTTAGAGTTAAATAGGATAAATCTAATCTTTTTAAAGGCTAATTTAATATTTTAAATTATAAATATCTTACTTCTTATCTATTTAAATATACTTAGGAAGTCTAGGTAATTAAAATCTATATTTCCTATTTATATAACCTTATTAATAGACTTATTATAATAATACTTAAATAGCTAGAATACTATAGGTATTTACTTATTATTACTATTATTAGACAGCGCGCCTTCCTTATAAAAGGCTTCTATACTCTATATACTTAGGTAGGTTTCCTATATATAAAGAATATATCTTCTTTCTATATTATAAATTAGTTATAATATATAGTAGTAATACTATAGATCTTATTCTAATATTACTAAGTACTATAACTATATTAATAAGAACTACTAGCTCTAGTAGTACTAGCCTTATAGTACTAGTCCTTAATAGCCTTCTACTCCCCGCTATTATATCCCTACTATTAGATAAAGGCTACTAGTCTATTAGCTCCTAAGCTAAGTCTATTAGCTATTAAAGTAAATAACGAGGTATTAAAGCCCTTATTACTAGAAATACTATATCTAGGTATATTTACTTATTCCTTACCTTTATAATCCCCTACTATTACCTTTACTACTTCTCCTCTAAAGTAAAAGGTAACGTCTACTACTTACTATTATTCTACCTTACTAGTAGTATATAATTAATAAGCTAGCTCTTAATCTAGTACTCCTTAATTACGTAATCTATTAGTTATATAAGATTAATTTATTTCTTAAGAGTAGTAGCCCTACTACTAATAAGCTTATAGTAAAGTCCTAGAGAGTACTTAAGTTCTTTACTATATATTACCTATAGCTAGAAGATTTACCTTCTAACCCTAAGGAAAATAATACCCTAGAGTTATCTATTATATCTACTACCTTACGGCGTACTAGGTAAGTATTATTACCTACTACTATAGTACGCTTCCTACCTAAGTAGATCTGGCCGGAAAGATATAGGATGGTATGGGATATTAGTCTCGCCTGCTATACCGTACTATAGTATGGGATTAGCTATTTTAGTCCCATCCCGTTCTAGGATGGTATGGGTTTTCGTGGGATAATCCCACGGGATAGGATTTTTATAGGACCACTTTATAGGATGGGATATTTTTAGGATATCCCATGATTAGTAAGCATATGACGTAGTATTTTCTAAAAAAATATTCTAGAAATCTTTCTTATATAGAAAGGTAATGACTAGAAAGCTGACTAGAAAGGTAAATATTAGCTTTCTAGTCAGCTTTCTAGTTATAGCTTTCTATATAAGTAAGATTTCTAGAATATTTTTAGGATATCCTACTATTTTAAAAAATATCTAGAAATCTTTACTATATAGAAAGCTATGACTAGAAAGCTGACTATAAAGCTGATATTTACCTTTCTAGTCAGCTTTCTAGTCACTACCTTTCTATATAAGAAAGATTTCTAGAATTTTTTTTAGAAAATACTACGTCATATGCTTACTAATCATGGGATATCCTAAAAATATCCCATCTCATAAAGTAGTCCCACGAATAACCTATCCTACTAAAAAATCCCATCCCATCCCCGTCCTATATCGTTATAAAGATATGGGATCAGGACCTAATTTACCTATCCTATCCCACGGTCCTATACCATCCCACGTGGGATATCCCGTGGGATATCCCACATCTTTCCGGCCCGTAAGTACTACTAATAAGTAGTATATTAACTAGCTTAATAAACTTAGCCGCTCTAGCTTACGTAATAATCCTAATAGTATTAATTAATAGTATAAGAGTCTTAAAGTAAGATTCTATAACTCCCTAAGTAAGTTACTAGCTTTACTTAAATTAGTCTAATATATAATTAAAGATATAAGGAATTATTATAATCTAGCTAATTATATTAATACTATTATTCTTAATAGTAAAAATACTAGCTTCACTTCTATAGAAGAGGTATAAGTTAGGTTAGTATATAAATATATAGACGGAGAATTATAATAGACCTTATCTTATCTAACTAAGAAGTCTACTATTAGTAGCCTTCTTATAGAGCTTTATTATAAGAAAGATATCTAGTTTAATATATATAGGAAGCCTTCCGTAGATATAATAAGGTCCTCGTTCTAAGTAAATAAGTAATAGTTATAAGGTAGTAAATAAGGTTAGTAGAATTCTAATTTTAATTATCCTTCTTTTAATTTAAATCTATATTAGTAGAATAGCTAGTATAGTAATAATTTTAGACCTTATAATAACCTATTAAATCCTTATAGAAATAGGCTATTTAGTAATCCTTTCTATAACTTATAGAACCGTAGTAATAATAATTAATAGTAACTATAAAACATCTAAGTAAGGATTTTACCTAGAGGTCGCTAATAGTTATAAATTACTAGTAGAAATATAAATATAATAGCTAGGATATAGTAGAATAATACTAATAATAAGAATCCCTATTATAAGCTACCTTTTTAGAATAAACCTTTCTAAGTAAATACCCTATATCTATATAATAACCGGGTCTACTAAGTAATTACTAAAGATAAGGAAGGAGATAATAAGGCCCTTAATAAGTAGGAATAATATAATACTTATAAGGAGGGGTACTATTAAGGTATTAATTAGTCTTAATTAGATTAGTAGGTAGACTAAGACTAGGCTCTACTACTATTAATAAATTAGGTATTAATAGTATAATAGAGAACTACTTTATAAATCTAAAATTACCTAAACTAATATACTATTTATATACCTCTATATTTAAATTAAATAATACCTTATATAAGTATCTTTACTTAGCCTACGTCTTAAAAGCGGAGCCTTCCGTAATACCTACCTCTAGTAAAGTAGGTAAATTAAGTAAGTTATCTATTAAATCCTCTATTATTCGCTCTAACTCTAAGGATATTACTATTAAAGGCTATAGCTTCTAGGGATATTACTATATTATAATCCCCGTTATATTTACTACGGGTAGTAATAAATACTATATCTATATAGATACTAGCGCTTAAGTAAGTCTAATTAATTAAGACTTCTTACTTATAATATTCCTAGCTGCTATTATAGAAAAGATACCGATACCTATAATAGTAAGAGGTATTAGTAATAAGAAATATAATACTAATAAACTTACTAAGATCCCTATATTCTTTAAGAGCCTTAATAGGATAGTTACTTTAATAGAATATAAGTTCTATATTATAAATAACTTATTAGCTAAAGTACTTATTACTATAAATATCTTAAAGCCTAAATAAATAGTTATTAACTTTAGGGATAACTTAATAAAAATTAGATCCTATTAGAATATAAGAATACCTATTATAATTATTAGTCGAGGTCCTCGTATTACTACCTTAGTATTTACTAAGAAATAAATAATTATACTAGCTTATAGTAACTTTACTATACTAATCTTAGGCTCTTAATATTAAATATTAAAATTACCTTAGGATTATAATTTTATATTTAAACTTAAGGTATTAAATACTCTATTACTATATATATATATTATAGATATAGTAATATCTTATATTTTTATTTATAATAATACTAATAGCCCTATTATACTTATACGTAACTAGGTCCTTAGTAAAGTAGTTAAATATAAGTTAGTTAGTTACTTTCCTATTAATCCTAATAGTAAAGCTCTTATAAGTAAACCTTATACTAAGATAACTAGCTAGGTAAGGTTTAGTTTACGCGGTTTACTTACTATTATAGTAGCTTTTATAGTAGTAATAAGCTCTCCTTAAGTAAATAAGGCCTTTAATATATCTACCCTAGTTAATATATACTATCCTACCGGTATTATAATTTATAGTATTATACCCTAGGCGGCTACCTTGATTACTATTATAGTTAATAAGTTTCTTAACTTATAGAAAGATACTAGTAATATTATTAATATTCCTAAGTTATAATATATAGAAATTCCCTTACTTAATAATTAGAAGGACTTATATAAGCTAGGTTAAGTATAAGCATACCCTCTTAGCTAGGGAGATAAGGAGGTAATTAATATAGAGTTTAATAAGCTTTATTCTTAAGGAAGGTTAGAATAGATAAATATATCTACGCTATTCTCCTTCCCCTACTTTACTATTTAGGAGAATACTTTTAATAGTCTAAAAGGCTAAGTTATTATTAATATTAGAGTATTAAATAAGATTATAATACCTAATACCTACCCTATTCCTCTCTAGTTAGAAATTCTCGCCTTACTTTAAAATACTTTATATATTTTAACTATTAATATTATAAGCTTCTTCTACTAATAGTAGGTAAAGTAAGATTATAAGTATTATCTTATAATAGCCTTTTATAGAGGCTAGGAAATATTTAATATCCTTATTATAAGTTTTAGGAACTCTTTAGTATATATCTAGCGTATAATTAATACTATACTTTAGGAGTTTTATTATTTCTACTATATATATATAGATAATATAGTAATTTTCTCTATATTATTAAATAAATATTTTAAGTACCTTTATAAAGTCTTTAATAAACTAGATAAATATAATATATATCTATCTCCTAAAAAGTCCTTTCTTAAATATTTATTTATCTATTTACTTAGATAAAGGGCTAATACGCTTAGTTTATTAATAGTAGCTAAGAAACTTATAATAATTAATATACTTATATTCTTAGATACCCTAGGTTAGCTTAAAAAGTACCTTAGTATAACGGGTTATAATAGGTAGTATATAGTATTCTACGCCGCTATTATAAAGCCTTTACTACGATATAAGACTTTACTTATAAAGTTAAGTAGCGTTAGTAGTAACGTATATAAGAAAATAGCTAGTAGATTAAAGGTTTTAGTACTTACGCTTAAAGAATTATATATCTTTTATTATCTATAAAAGCTTTTTACCTCTTTAAGTATACTTTATTACTTTAATAAATAGCGTTAACTATTTATTAATCTAGATATAAGTAAGAAATTTAGTTTTAAAACTATTATCTACTATATTATTAAAGATACTTATAAATAAGGCCCTTCTTCTACTATTATAATAGTAGGGTTAGTAACTACGCTACTTAAGTTCCCTAAGTAAAAATCTTAGTAACCTATTTTATTTCTTAGTTATTTACTTACTAACGCTAAGACTAGGTATTAGCCTATTAAACTTAAAGTTATGAGGTTAGTATAAGCTATTAAGAAGGTTTATTATATAATTAAGGCTATACGGAAGCCTACTATAATTATTTATATAGATTATTTAGTAGCGGTCTTAATAGTTAGGTAAATAAGCTTAAATATAGTCTTAACTAAAAAACTTAATCTCCGCCTTATTAAAGTATTAGAATATCTTTAATAATTTTACCTAGATATTTATTATAAATTAGGTAAGGTAAATATAGTACCTAATACCTTATTAAGACTAGTAAGCCGTAAATATTATCTATATTAAGATATAGAGGGTAAGTTAGATACTTTACTTATAAAATACTTCCCTACTAGCTTTATTAAGATAAGTAATACCTTTCAGGATTAATTAGTTACTAGTTATTAAGGTAAACCTTAATAAGTAAGAATAATTAAGATAGTTAGGTAGAATAAAGACCTTTATAATAATGCTATAACCCTAGTATATAAGCTTATTAGTTAGGTATTATATTTTAAAGACTATAAATAAGGGCTACGTCTATATATCCCTTCTACTATAGAAGTAGAAGTATTTAAGCTAGTATATAATAAATTAGAATACCTAGGCTACGCCTATATATATAAAAGACTTATTAAGGCCTATATATTTATAACCTATCTAAGAAGCTTTATAAGTTTATTAGATATTACTTATAATACTAGCTTAACTAAATACTATATTATAAGTTATATAGGTCTTTATAACCTATCTTAACGCCTACTTATCTATTTTATACTATTATTATTAACTTTATCCTAGTACTTCCCTTAATTATAGAAGGCTTTAATAGTATCTTAATAGTTATATATAAATTTTCTAAGGTAATTACACTTATTCTAGGTAAGACGACCTAGATAGTAAAGGATTAGGTAGTAAGATTACTTAATAGATTAGCTAATATTAACTAGGGTTTACCTTAAGTAATAATCTTAGACTATAATTAGAAATTTATTATATAGCTATAATAAAGTATCTTTTATTATCTAAAAGTTAATTTACTCTACTTAGCTACCTAGTACCCCTAGATAGACGATTAATTAGAATAATCTAACTAAACTACTAAAATAGCCCTTTAGTACTATATTACTACTATTAAATATTATAATATAATTCTCTATAGCTATCTTTTCTTCTATAGATAATAGCTACTCTTAATAATTCTAATAAGTATACTTCTACTAATAAAACTACTACTAAAGTACTCTATAAATTTTGTATAAGGGAGGCTTTAGATCCACTAAAGCCTAAAGGAGATTATATATAACTAGAAGTAATAACTACCTTACTAATAAGGCCCTTATTATTACCTATTATAAAAGTAATACTACTAATTATAAAAGTACTTTAAGTACCTATTAATAGAGATATTAAATATAAAATTAAACGCCTACTCTAGAAACGCCGTATTAATTAGGGTCGTAGTTAGTCTACCTAGTACCTAGCTAGATAGCTAGGTTATAGACTAGAAGATAACTAATAAATACTAGATTATTACCTATTAAATATACTAGAGCTTATCTAGATATATAAGGAGGCGAACGGGCTACAGATAGGAGCTAGGGGATAAATTAGTAATAATAATAATAGTATATAAGCTAAATTCTATACCTTATAGTAAAATCTCTTACCTTATAAGTTTATATCTATCTTTTACTTTAAGCGCTTCTAATTAAGGTATATCTTCTACTACCTAATATATATACTATTAAGATAATAGCTTTATTTATTATAAGTATTTACTATAGGTATTTACTTATTATTACTATTATTAGTTAGCGCGCCTTCCTTATAAAAGGCTTCTATACTCTACGTACTTAGGTAGGTTTCCTATATATAGAGAATATATCTTCTTTCTATATTATAAATTAGTTATAATATAGAAGAGACTAATATCTAATAACTAAGTAAGATATATTAAATATAACTTTAAAATAAATAGTTTTATAACTAAGGTCTTTACTATTATATTAAACTTATAGGTATAATAGGAGTTAAATCTATTAAGAATTAATACTTAGTATATTTTATACTAATAGCGACGTAAGAACTTATTAAAATAGAGTAGTTATCTAAGGGCTAGCTTATTATTTAAATAGCTAGAAGGTAAGTAGGCTAGTATATAATTCAATAGTAAGTTATTTACTACCTACTTATATAAGATATTTTCTCCTTTTAGTATTAGGAATAATAGGATACTATTACTAGCGCTATTAATATACTCTACTATTATAATATAGTCTTAATTATTTATATTAACTAGTTATAAAGGCTTACTCTTATTAAGTATTATAATATAATAGGTAATTTTATAATTAACTTAGAAGCTTATCTTATTTATATTTTAGATATTATAATCTTATATCTCTAACTTATCTTTCCCCCTTTTAAATTTATTATAAAGTACTAGTATATCTTCTATATTATAAGTATTCTTTTAAATAGCTATTAGGGGTATCTACTTATATTTATAAAACTCTAGATATCTCTTAAGGAAGTATATAACCTAGGATTTATTAAGTTTTTAATAGTAGCTAGGCCTCTTTCTTAGGATAAATTTTATAGTACTATAAATATACTAGAAAATACCTGTAAAAATTCAAGATTTTTACCTTGAAAAATCACCCCTACTACCTAGCGTTTAATAGGGAAGGTGAATAGTAGGGAGTATATTAGATGTATATACCCATTTTAATAGCATTATATACCTAGTAATAAGATAGATATCACTCCCTATTTAGACTGATATCAGACATGTTAGTAGGTAAGGTAAATAGTAGGGAGTATATTAGATATATTAGTAGGTAGGTAGCCTATATATATAATAGTATTAGCTATATTATATATATATACCTATTCTAACAGCGTTCTATACCTAGTAATAAGACGGATATTTCCCCCTATTCAGACTGATAGTAGACACGTTAGTAGGTGACGTGGATAGTAGGGGTTTTAGCCTGTAAATGGAACCGCATTAGCTAATACACTAATGCACCGATTTAGACTATTCTAACAGCGTTACCTACCTAGTAATAAGACGGATATTTCCCCCTATTCAGGCTGATAGCAGATATATTAGTAGGTAAGGTGAATAGTAGGGAGTATATCAGATATATTAGCCTGTAAATACGATAGTATTAGCTTATAAACCTATGCAGTGATATAGGTTATTCTAATAGCGTTACATACCTAGTAATAAGACGAATATTTCCCCCTATTCAGGCTGATATTAGACACGTTAGTAGGTAAGGTAGTAGAATAGGTAATTTATAAATAATAATAGGATTTTTATTATTAATCCAATTATTCTAGTTCTAGCCGTTAGCGTATAGAATTTAGTAGGTAAACTTATTTATAACGATATATCTTCTAAACTACTATACTAATTTTTATAATTTTTAAAGATTTAAATAGCTATAAATATCCTGTATAACTTTATTTAAGTAGAAAATATTATAGAGCGTAGGTACAGATGTAGGTAGAATACGAAGAAATATTAGACCTTTAATATTCGCGCTAGTCTAGGAAAGGAATCTAGGAGACTTATTAACTAACTAATAAGCTGCGATAAGCTTAGGGTCCTAAATTAGCTATATTCTATTATAGTAAGAAGATTAAATATAAATTAAGTATATAGTAAAACTAGTCTATAATAATATTAGTTATAATAATATCTACTTACTAATAATATTTTCTTATATATCTAATTATTTTTAGTAATAAATAATAATATTCGTAATATAATAATTATTATTAGCTTCCTAGATATCTTTAGTATATATTATTATAGCCTGTTACTATTATATTATTATTAGGTAATACTACGCTATTATTACCCCTAGAAATTACCTTCTAGGGCCTTAAAACTCCTATCTCCCCCCTAAAAGTTAACTCTAAGAAAAGATATCGCGTAGTAACTAATACTTAGCGTAAATCCCTATATAATTATACTATTAATATTAGCTAATATAATATCCTACCTCCTCCTTAGAAGAAGCTAGAATAGTAGTTTAATAAGAAATACTATTATAAGCTCGCTTAATTAACCTTATCTAAAATCCTCTCCCTTAAATTCACCTACCTTAATAAGTCTAAGGAGCTCTAGTAACCTAGTAGTATAAAGAATTAAGTACCTTATTAGCTAGACCTAGAAGATATATTATTTAATCTTTAATAATATTTATAAAAAAAGGAGGCTCTAATAACTAGTAATATACTTAAGGTATTAGCTAGCGAGTTATAGTAGAAGCTATTATAATTTAAAGACCTACCTAAGCCTAAGTAGTTAAACGGCTAGCTATAGGCTTTTAAGGAGTACTATAAAATCTAAAGTTATACTAGATATAGCGAGGCTAGTACTATTAATAGGGGTACTATTAAGAAGGAGCTCTTAGATATATATAAAGAATTAAAGATATACCCTAATTAAGATATCTTTAATATAGATAAATTAGCTCTCTTCTAGAAAATAATACTAGATAGTATACTTATAATAGAATAAACGCCTAGTAGTAAATATAAAAAGATATAAGTTATAGTAAATATTATAGTCCTACTACTTTACTACTTACGGAAGCCTTCCGCGGCCTAGCTATACTAGGCCTAGCGCTTTAGCTTATAGGTAGGATTCCTGTACTTAGAGAATATATCTTTCTACTATATCTTAATACCTTTATAATGAAATAGTAGTAATACCTTGTAGCCGCTACTATATACTATTAACTATATAGTAAGCTAAGATTATATACTAGCTCTACGAGTACTAGTTCTTTAGAGTACTACTAGCTATCCTTAGTACTAGTTACCTAAGTCTTCCGCTCCGCTAAAATCCTAGGCCTTTAACCTTATACTAAATCCTTACTATTAAAGCCTTCTACAACCTTATATATATATAAAGGCCCCTTAGAAGATTTAGTATTAATAAGAGCCTCCTTTATTACCTATTACTACTATCTAATAATATTAAGATTTTTTTAGAATTATTAGGATTCCTTGGTATTTTACTAAGAAAACCTAATAATTCCCCGTACCTTCTTAATTTACCACTTATTCTAGCTACCTTTATACTATAAGAGACTATAGTTCTTACTTTTCAGCTATCTAACTTTATTAATACTAGGCACGAATATACTAATACTATTAATAATATTAGCCGCTTCTTAATCTCACTTATAATGCGGATGCATAGGTTTTCTATAGGATAATTAATTATCTAGCTATCTACGTAGCGAGAAGTAAATGTAATAGATACGCTAAGGCGCTAAGACCGATCCGTCGCTATTAAGCTATTAATAGCTATATTACGTATCAACTTATTATTAAGGGTAATCTTAGGCCTTTAAGGATTAATTAGGTATTATCTTCTTCTTCTTTATTATTACGAGATTAATACCACCGTACCTAGTTAATATCCCTAGAACTAGTTAGCTTTCTTAATATTAATAAATTACCCTAGCCTCTTAATTAGGCTATTAACTAGAGTCTAGTACGTGCCGCGAATTATCGCTTTAAATAAGCTACCTTATCCTTATAATAGTACCTATAATAACCTCTATCTAGTATAAACTCCCTAATAAGGTCCTTATTATATAGCCCTAGATCTACCTCGCTAAGTAGTATAAAATCGATCCCTACTAGTACGCGAGTAATATTAATAGAAGAGGCGATTTATAATTAACTAGTAGGACTAGAACTACCTAATTAGTTACTAGAAGCTTTAGATATAGTAGATAATAGTTAGGCTAGTAATAACGCGGGAAATAGAGCTACTAGGCCTACTAGAGGCTTCTTAGCCGAATAATTAAATATAATAGTAACCCTTATCTAAACTATAATAGCTAGTAACGGGGTTAGTAATAGAGCTAATAGACGTTCGGCTACTCCGCCTACCGTAATAGCCCCCCTTATAAATAGTTAGTTTCGCCTACGTAATATTAGGTATTTTAATCTAAACCCTAATATACCGCTAGTTAAAGTTAAGGATATATATAATATCTATTATAATATTTTTAGCTTTATTAATAGGCTTTAGGTAAAGGCTATAACTATAGATAAAGCCCTCCTTTAATAGAATATAGATTCTTATCTACTTAGTAAGGCGGATAATTAGTTTACTAACTAGCTAAGCTAACTTAATTAAGTCGGGCTATATAATAATCCTACCGGTATTACTAAATAGTATAATACTTTATAGGTACGCTTTTAAGATTCGCTTAATAAATCTCTTAACCTTCTAGAAAATATTTACTATATAGTTAAGGATACTTATAATTAATAAGACCCCGCTAATTATATATCTAGTATTATCTTAAACGTAAAGAATACTAGTATTATAACTACTAAATAAGTATAAGTACTCTTAGCCTATAAGTATCTTAATAGTAATTTATAATATAACCTACTAAGGCCGACTATATTATTAAATATACTAGATCTTCTAAAAGAGCTCTACTTCGCTAAAGATAGCTAGTTTAATATCTATAAAAATAAGGGCTTTTATTAAGAGAAGGGATATAAAATAAAGTTAGACTTAAGAAATTATGATAATTATTATAATTAAGACCCTTAATTAGGTTAATATACCCCTAATCTATTTTATAATTTTAGTAGTAGTCTAAGGCTGTACTATAGTAGTATAAACCCTTACGCTCGACTATTTATTCTATATTAAAATTTCTAAGATAATATTGATAATAATCCCTAATAGATATAGACTTAACCTATTAGCTAGCTCTAGATTACTAGGTAGTAACCCCTATAAATAACTAGCGGAAATATAAATAGGTCTCCTAGGTAAGCCTAGTTATAAAACCGGCTACTACTAAACGCTTTAAATAGCTAAAATCTATATTAATCCTTTAACAGGTTTCCTCTAGCTCTACGAGCCTATTAAGCCGGTATTAGGGAAGAAGGATATAATAAATAGGCTAAGTATAAGGTATACGAAGACGCTTTCTACTAGGGTAAATAGGTAAGGCTTAAAGAACTTAAAGACTAGTCGGGATTTTATTAGGACCTGGAAAACCCTATATTAGGTAACTATTAATAGGAGGATACTATTAAAGCTTACTTTATTAAGACCCCGTTAGCTATAAAAGCCTTCTATTATAAGTAATATCTTTCTAAGTTCGCTTCTAATAACGGTCTATATAAATATATTTATTATAGATATAAAGAATTAAGGTCCTTATTAGTAGTAATAGTAACTTCTTCTATTAAGGTATAAGTAAGTAGTAACTACTAAAGCCTTCTGTAGATAGTTACCCCTATTATTATTAGGAGTATTTCTAAGAATATATCGCCTAGAGGCTATACGTTCTAGGGTTATTACTTTATAATAGTTATAATTAGCCTATCTCTAGAGGCATTATATTATAAGCTCTACGCTGATATAAGTTATATAATAAGTCTTATTAATAGGGCATTTCTTATAAAATATACCCTAAAGGTAGAGGTTAAGAGAATACCTATACCTATAAATATTAGAGGTTTAGGAGATAAGAGATATAATACTAGCGAGTATACTAAATTAGAAATATACTTTCCTAGTAATAAAGGTATAGCTCTAATTAAAAGGGAGCTTTATATTATTAATAATCTATTAGCTAGTATACTTATTAGGGTTAATATTCTTAAGCCTAAGGGAATAGTTATTAACCTTAATTAAAATATACTAATAATTTAATCTTATAAAGGACTTAGCGTTCTTATTAATATTTCTAGTAGAGGTAGTTAAATAAACTCTATAGTCTATAGTAAGAAGGCTATAATTATTACCCCTTATATAAATAAGAAGGTTCTAATTACTAGACCTTATTATTAAGCCTTAGACCTTCTATATAATAGAGAGTTTCTATTTAAACTAGAGAAACTTAATAAGCTTTTAGCTTATATATATATAATAGATTATAATATATCTTATATTATTATCTATAATAACTCTAATAAGTAAATTAAGCTTCCTAGAAATATTAAACTTAGTAAGGTTACTAAATATAAAGTATTAGGATGCTTCCCTATAAAAGCCTTCTATAATAACCTAGTAGTAAGACCTTTAAAGAAGAATACTAACTAAGTAAAGTTAAATCTATAACATTTAATAGCTACCGCCGCTACGTTTTTAGTAGTTATACTAAATACCCTAGCTCCTAATATTAAGGCGGTCTATAGTTCTAGTATAATAATTTATAACTTACCCTAGTTAAGGTCCTTATTAGGATTAGTTATTAATAAATCTCTTAGCTTATAATAAGATATAGGTAATATTATAAATATACCTAAGTCTTAGTAGATAGATATTCCTCTAGTAGATAACTAGTAGGAGTTATATAAACTAGGCTAGGCTAGGGTTTATCTAGTTAGAAAGGCTGATAAGGAGGTAATTAATAAAGCCTTTAATAAGCTCTATAAATAGGGTTAGATAGAGTAGACTTCTAAGTTAACCCTATTTTCTTTCCTATATTTTATCATCTAGAAAGATAGGGAATCTAGTAGAAAGGGACGAGTTATTATTAATATTAGGGCGTTAAATAAAATCACTATATCTAATATATATCCGATTCCTTCCTAGGCTAAAATTCTCGCTTTACTAAGAGGTACTACGTATATTACTACTATTAATATATTAAGCTTTTTCTACTAATAGTAGGTAAATAGGGACTATTACTACCGCTTAATAGTAGCTAGCTACCGTAAGCAGGAATTATTTAATATTCTAGTAATAGGCTATTATAATTTACCTATATATATCTAGCGTATAATTAATAGGATTCTTTATCTATTCTATTATTTTTATAGGGCTTATATAGATAATAATATAATCTTTTCTAAGTCCTTAGAGAAATATTTATCCTAGCTAGACTAAGTCTTTTAGGTATTAATAGATATAAATATTTACCTTTCCCCTAAGAAATTATTCTTAGGATATCCTTCTATCTATCTACTTAGTTAGAAAGTTAATACTCTAGGCCTTATAACTACTAAAGAAAAGCTAGTAGCTATTACTAACCTATTATTCCCTAGAATATTAGCCTAGTTAGAGAAATATCTTAGTCTAACTAGCTACTTAAGATAATATATTACTTAATATACTATAATAATTAAACTACTATAGTTACGTAAAACCTACCTTAATAAGGCCCTTTAAGGTAGAATAAAAAGTATTAAAGGTAATACTTATAAAAGGCTCGCCCGCTATACCTACCTAGGTAAGCTTATACTAAAAGAAATTAACGCCTTTTACTAGCTTTAAAAGCTATTTACCTCCCTAACTATCCTATACTACTTTAATAAGCTAAGGTAGCTATTTATAGACCTTAATACTAGTAAGGAATTTAGATTTAGTACTTATATCTACTATATTTTTTTAAAGGCTTTTATAGATAATCTACTAGGATAAAAGTCTTAATAACCTATTATATTTCTTAGCCGTCTACTTACTAATACTAAGATACGCTATTAGCTAATAGAGCTTAAAATTACTAGTATAATCTAGGTTATTAAGAAAATCTAGTATATAATAGAGGTGGCTAAGTTAATAACTATTATATATACTAACTACTTAGCCGCTATCTCTATTATTTAATAGACTAGTCTAAATACTATATTAGTCGAGAAACTTAACCTACGCCTTATTTAGGCGTTAGAATATCTATAATATTTCCGTCTTAATATACGCTATAAACCTAGAAAATCTAATATTATTCTATATATATTATCTAGGCTAGCTAGTCGGGAGTATTATCTAGCTAATATAAATAAGTCTAGCCTAGATATATTATTTATTCAGGTTTTTCTAGTTAGCTTAGTTAAAATAAGTCCTAAGTTTTATTAACGACTTATTAAGGGCCTTATTAATAAACCCTACTAGGTAAAGGTAATATCTATAATTAAGAAGAATAAAGCCTTAGGTAGTAATACTACTAAGCTACCGTACTATATTATTAATAAGATCCTATATTTTAATAATAATAAGAAGGGTCTTTAACTATATATACCTTCTATACTAGAAAAGGAAGTTTTCTAGCTAGCTTATAATAAAATAGGGTATCCTAGATATACTTAAATATATAAGCGCTTTATTAATAGCCTATATATTTATAATATAGCTAGACTAACCGCGTCGAGTTAGTACTTCGAACTCGAGTCGGGTACCTGACTCGAGTCTTGGCGATTCGATACTAAAATCTGGTACCGAGTACCTCGAGTCGGTACTAAGGTAGGTACCGAGTACCTCGAGTCGGTACCTAGGTAGGTACTAAGTATTAGTACCGAAGTATTAACTCGAATTACTAAGACATTTTTTCTAGTAATATTTTCTATTTTTAGTAGTATTTCTTACTATATTTTCTATTTTTTTTCTAATTATTATTATTATTATTATTACCTAGGGAATTCTTAAAAGTAAATAAAGTAATACAAGAAGGTAATGCATATCCCTAGGAAAATAACGACTATAATATCAGGAATATTTTTTATCTATTATAATACTTCGTACTATATATAGGATTTACTAATAGATTACTAAGAATTATTATTACTACTAACTAGGTAATTCTTAATAGTAAGTAAGATAATATAAAAAGATAATCGCTAATTAGCTATTCCTATAGAAATAATAACTATAATATTACTAGTATTTTCTATTATTAGTAGTATTTACTATTATATCTATAATTTACTACTATATTACTAAGCATTATTATTATTATTACCTAGCCTAATCTAGGTAATTCTTTAAGGTAATGCAAAAAGGTAATGTATATCCCTAGGGAACTAGAAGGGGTATTTAAATTCTAATTTAAAAAAAATCTATTTTTAGTATAGGGGTAATTCTAAAAAAATTCTAGGGTTCCTTACTATTTTATTAGGGGCTTGGCGTCTTGGCGATACCTTAGCGATTCAAGTCGGGTTAACCCGATTCGCCAAGGTATTAAGGCCTTGGCGAGTCGGTACTAATAGCTAGTACTAAGTATTTCGGTCGGTACCCGGAGCTGGTACCGAGTATTCGGTCGGTACCAATTCTTAGTACTGAATCCCGACTCGACAGTTAGTCTAAATATAGCTACTAAACTTTATAAGTTTATTTACTATTACTTATATTATTAACTTAACTAGATACTAAGGTATAGACCCTATAAGTTATTATAGCCTATCCTTTTACTTATAAGACCCTTTTATACTATTATAATTAACTTTATCCTTATACTTCTAGTCTTACTACTAGATTAATATAAATATATTATATTAGTAATAGATAAGTTCTCTAAAGCTATTAGCTTTATTCTAGGTAAGACTATATAAACTAGTAAGGAGTAGGTAATAAGGCTATTAGACTAATTAGCTAAGCTAAACTAGGGAATACCTAGATTAATTATCTCTAACTAGGATAGGAAATTTATAGGATAAATCTAGAGGTAAATCTTCTAAAGCCTTAAAGTTAGCCTACTCTACTTAATAGCCTAGCATCCTTAGATAGATAGTATATCGGAAAGGTCTAACTAGATAGCAGAAGTAGCTCTCCGCTACTACCTCGCTACCCTAGAAGATTCTAGGTAATAGCCTAGTATTCTAGCTAGGATATCTTCTACCTTAAATAATTTAACTAAATATAGTACTACGAATTAAACCCCGACTTCAATCATATATAGGTTTTAAATATAAGAGGCCCTAGATCTATTACGTATTAATAACCTATCTACTAAAGGTTTTAATAATATCAAGGACCTTATTACCTATATATAGCTAGTATAACCTATCTCTATAAATAGCTTTAATAATATTAAGGACCTTATTACCTATATATAGCTAGTATATCCTATCTCTATAGATAAATATCATCCTTCTTATATTAATACTAAGGATGTAATTATATTCGTAGCCCTTAAAATAAAGGAGTATTATAATACTACGCACGCCCTTATATTCTTTAAAGTAGGTAATATAGTTAACCTACGCCTTTACTAAGGATATAAGCTTCTAGTAGTTATATTAAGGAAAATTAGCTAATAATTAGCTAGGCCTTTTAGGATTAAGGAATATATAGGTTAATTAGTATATTAACTAGATCTACTAACTAATATAAAGATTTATAATATTATATTAGTAGCCTACCTTAAGCCTACTACTAACCCTAAGGACGACTTATATTAACGATATCGTCCCGCTATTCCCCTTATTATTAATAGGTAGAATAAGTAGGAAATAGAGAGGCTTATCTAGAAGCAGAGGATTTATTAGGGTTATAGTTAGTTAACCTAGTTCCTAGTTAGGTAAAAGAATTATAGCCTTAAAGAAGATTAGTAGATATTAGAAAAGGAGCTATTATAGAATACTTTAGTATTAGTAAATAAATATAATAATAATTTCGGTAGGGAGTCTAGGATTTAACCTTAAACATTTATTAGCGTTCTATATAGCTATTAGGATAATAGCTTTATTTATTAACGGTATTTATTATAGTCCTATTACTTTACTACTTATAGAAGCCTTCCGCGGCCTAGCTATACTAGGCCTAGCGCTTTAGCTTATAGGCAGGATTCCTACACTTAGAGAATACATCTTTCTACTACATCTTAATACCTTCGTAATAGTAAACTTTTATTATAATATTACTAGTATAAAAAAGCTCCTATTATAACTAATTAGAAAGGCTAAAAAGCTATATTATTTTAGCTAGGTAGGTATCTATATTAATAACCTTAATATAATATAGCGTTTAAATACTAAGACCTAGATAACTAGCTATCTCTTTAAAGAATACCTTATATAGTTTAATAGTAAGATATATAAATAGTTAGTAGTCTTATTAATTAATAGTTTTAATACTTACTATTTAGGTCTTAATCTTTACCTTTTAGAAAACCCCTCTAGCTTAAAATATATAAAAATAATCTTCCTACCTACTAATACTACCTTAATTTATTAACCTCTTAACTAAGGAGTTATCTATACCTAGAAGGTATACTACTAGAGGCGGTAGCTCCGCTTTATTATAGACTACTATATTAATAGGACTAATCTAATAAAGGTTATTACTATTCTATAAGCTATTTACTAGGGTATTAAGTTATAAGAGACTAGGGTTACTAGTACTATAATCTATAACTACTAGGTTAAAGTATATATTCTTAGACTAAAGATAGGGCCTTATATAAAATAGGAAGTACTTAATTTAAGGTAGATTTAAGATACTATTAAAGATAAAGCTATACTTAAGACTATTACTAAGAAGGTAGGTTAAAGTATTACTAGCTTAGTAAGCTAGAATTATATTAGATTAGCTATAACTATTAAGGTCTTTTTAAATCCTTTATAAGAATAGGTTATTAATACTAATAATAATATACTAGAAGTAGTTATAAAGGCCTATAATACTAAGGAGCGTCTATTTAAGTTAGATAAGGATAAGGCTATTATATTAATAGTATATCTATAAGATATTATCTATAGGTTATATATACTATATCTTTATAAGGAATAATAATAGGGTAGTAATAGCGAGTTTATTAATAGACTTAATTATTAAGAGAGAATTCTTTTAGAGCGGGGTATACTAGTACTAGAGTAGGCGATAATTACTAGCTATTTTATATAGAAATTAGAGTAATACTAGGTATAATAATATCCCCTTTATAATAATATCCCCTTATAGAAAATACATATTATTATAGACTAGTTTTACTATATTATATTATTAAGGTATAATATATAATTATATATTAACTACTCTTTAACTAGTATAAGTTATATATAGCTAGGTAGTTAACTACTCTTTAAGGCCTTCCTTATAACACGTCTCTATACGCGTCTTTCCCTAATAATAAAATATCTAGATATGATAGTAATACTAGGAAAGTCGCTATTAATAAATATATTGTAAGCCTTCTATATATATACCTCTTAATCCTTATAAGCTATAGATATAATATAGTTAATAAGGGGTAGGTAGAGATAGGTTAATAATAAATATAAAAATTCCGACGTTAAGGTAGATCCGACGTTTAGGTAGGAACCCCTAGGAGTGATAGCGACTAGGGGTGGGGCGCCGATTATATAGTTAGTACTTGAGGAATTTATCTAAGGCGAGTTACTCCGCGTATTTTGATAGGTTGAAGCTATTCTACAGGCTGGGTCAGCTCCCTTAGTAGTGGCGGGAGAAGCCGCCAATCACTCTATCAGGATCTAGTGGAAAGTCTACGCTAATCACTCAGCCTCAGGATTATACCGAATACCTTACATAGAATTCCTGCGCTGTGCATGCATATCAGGACTATGACCTAAAGTGTATAGACCCTCGTTGGAGCGGGCAGGGCCACTCGCCTCTCCCGAGTCGATGGTTAATCGGCCAACCCGTACCTGAAGGGAGCCTGCATACGACATCGGCCAGTGAATCTTCCCGGCTCCTTTCAGATTTACTTCCGACCTATCATTCGTCTACGTAGCATCAGGCCCCCGGGACCATTTACCATGTCAGCTTCTCTTAGCCGACCGTCCCAGATCTTGAAGAAGCTTGATCTCCTGTGAGTGCTTATCTTTCTTCTCCCTGCTCTAGTATACCGTATTTTGTATTCTCTACGCATCATGGCGGTTTTTTCGGTCGATGCACGGCTGCTGTTTCTGAGTGTTTCACTATGTTCCCTTTTCATTCCTTTCACTCGGGCTCTGAATGGTATGTAATCCTCTGAAGCGTGGGAAACTTCGTCTTCAGCTTTCAATACAGTAAGATCTTTGAGTCTCGAGGCTCACTGAATGCTATTCTTCGACAGGAATTACATATACGAGTTCTAATAATTCCACACCTTTATCGAAAACCGGCATCCCAAGCTCAGGGATTCCCAGCCCATCTTCATACAATCGTACAACTTTCCCACACACTCTTGGGGCTACCGTCACCCCTACCGGAACGAGCGATGAGCCATTTCGAACTCCTCGTAACGAAAGGCAGTCACAATCCGCAAGCTCATATGGACGGGTACAGAAGTCCTCAATCACCTCGGCGAGGAACTCTTCATCTCGTACCTGGCAACAACGAACGATCACAGCGCCGGCAACCCTGAAGTATAAAGATCCTAACCTCACAGGCTGCTACGCAGGTACTGGTGGCTCAACTACCTTCACTTTGACTAGTGGAGATTATTTTTGGGATGGAAATTCAGAGATCATCATCGGAGCCAAGCCGCAAACCTTTGTATACTCATGCTCTGAATTTTTCTCCTTGGGAAATCTACCGTGGGATCTTAAGTTGAGCTTCGCGAGGAGCCCCGCATGTGCATCCTATGCTCACGATAAGAATGCTGGCTACATCCCCGGAGTAAAGAATGGTGACGCCCACATTCCTTATGATTGTTGTGGTGGCTGCAAAATCTTTGCTCCGGAGGTTCAACTTCTCTACTGGCCTTCAGCTTCATCGACCGATTGCTCCCAACCCAATGCGACTATAACTTCCCAAGCCAAGCTCTTTCCTCAATCGATAGGACCTGCAGACCCAAGCCAGCCACAAGCTGCGAATTATGCCGTCGTTGATGGATCAACCCTCACCTTTCCTTCGTTGTATATAGCAATCCATGGCGCTGTCAGTGTCGCCGATTCATGTGGCATCAGGGGCAATGTCCATTACAATCCCACCATTGCCGTACCTTCAGGAGATCTCTCGACACTTTCATTCGGTAGTACATATGTTCGGTATGCTGGGTTTGAGCCACAGACAGAGGCCTATGATCCAGCAGCATGCCATACGTACGGTCTCGGCAATGGGAGTACTACGTCTTATCTGAACAAGAACGGCGGTTCCTCGCGCTGGGTCACTTCCGTAGCTTACTCTATGGGGCCTCCCTACAATCCGATCTTGCTTCCACCAGCACAATTGACGGACCTTGATCCGAAATGGGGAGCTTGCACAGCTTGGGACAGCTATGGTGACAATGCCTATGATGTGTTTTTTGGGTTATACAATCCGCCGCAAGCGCTGAGTCGTGCTTCTGCAATGGCCGACCCATCGATCACTCCGGCAGGGTCCATTGCGCAGACAACAGCTTCGGTACCTCAACCAGCATCAGCAGTGCTGCCTGCAGATCCAGGGGTTACTAGCAATCCCCCAGTTGCCACTAATCCTATTTCTTCCAAGCCTCCGGTTTCTGCTGACCCGAATTCTCTAAAGGACCCTTTACAAGATAAAGGCGCGTCCACTACCGGCCTGGCGGGATTCATACTGCAACCCTTCAGGCCAGTTCCTGCTGCAAGCGTGAATGAACAGAATCCTCAAGACCTCAAATCGCCTGCTGGCAGCTCAGTCTTGCCAGGCCTGAATCAACCAGTAATGCCCCAGGATCCAGAAAAGAACTCACCGGATCCAAATGCGCCCTTTGTCAACGATCTCGCCCCACCAACCACAATTCTTTCTCCAATAATCAACATTATGTCACCCAACCCCCTCGGAAGCACTCCACCTGTTTTGACAATCGGCGGCAATGCATACACGGCTAATCAAGCATCCCAATATATCATTGGGGGCCAGACACTCTCCCCGGGAGGCTCGACTATCCTCGTCAACGGCGCCCCTTACTCTCTTGCTCCGGCCGCGGCTCCAGCGCCGAGCATCGCTGGTAACTTGGGAGCCGTCACGTCAAGTGGCAATCCAGTCCTAACAATAAACGGAAAAGCATACACAGCGGATTCAGCATCGCAATACGTCATTGGCAGCCAGACCCTCATCCCTGGTGGCCCAACCGTCACAATCAATAATGTTCCTTACTCTCTGCCTTCCAACCCAACAGCAGTAATTTCCGGCGGCCAGACCATAGCTTTCGGTCCGAAGAACACAGCCGGACCGGACGTACTCCCTCCGGCTAGAATTGCAGGCGCTAGAGGCAGCAACAATCCGTCTCGGTCTTACACAGTCGCTGGCGTAGTCATGATTGGCAATCCGAGCAGTCTCGTGGTAGGCAGTACGACGTTGACACCCGGGTCTCCACCTCTCATTACATCTAGTCATACTTTTTCTATAGCCGCTGGGGGTGCGTTAGTTTTTGATGTTACGACGACTATATTGCCAGCGGACGACTCTGCCACCGGAGCTCCGGGGTCCGGTAACAACGAATTATCCCAAATCTACAGCGTCGACGGTATGCAACTGACGAAGTATGCCAATACCCTCGCTGTCGACGGCAAAGCGCTAGCGCCGGGCTCGCCGCCTCTTATTATCTTTAGCCACACGTTCTCCTTGATAAATGGAGATGTCCTTGTTGTTGACGGCCGCACAAGTACCCTAGGATCCGGGAAGTCCAATATACTCACTGACAACGTAGCTACCAACCCTACGATGGAAGCTCCCGGATCAGACGGTGATAGCCGATCTCAAACTTACACAGTGGCTGGTATAGCGATTACCGGTAGTCCGAATGCTATGACGGTGGGTGGCATGACGCTAACGCCAGGCGCGCCGCCTATTACCGCATCTGGTCATATATTATCCCTGGCTACTGGAGGTACGCTGGTCGTTGACGGTAGTACAGCTACCTTAGCATCTGGAGCGGTGGGCTCTACGATAGGACCTAGCAGCAACAACTCGCCTCAAACTTATACCGTCAATGGCGTGCTCATAACAGGCAACCCTAGTGCCCTCGTCGTCGATGGAAAAACACTGACGCCAGGCTCACCGCCTATTTCCGTATCAGGTCACATTTGCTCTATGGCTACCGGTGGTGCGCTGATCGTTGATGACAGTACAACTAATCTAGCATCTGGAGCGGTGGCTCCTACAGTGGGGAATTTGGGGCCGGGGACTAAGGGCGATACGGGTGCCTTTGCGGGCAGTGGAAACCGTGCAAAGCCAGTAGGGACTGCCTTTACAATCCTCGTCTTGGTCGCGTTCGTATGTAGCATCATCTGAAATTCTGTGGCAGAAGTAGATTAACAACACCGCTGGGGTCGACCTCCTGTAGCCGAAGGGAACGCTCTCGAATTCGGATCATATGGGAAATATGGGATCATTCATGTGTCATTAATTTGATTTGAGCTTGTCACATATTTGCTTTTCTCGACTCGCTTCAAATTTTAGGCTACAGCGGACCTTGGCATTATTCTGCCCCTGAAGGATGCCTTGCTAGGCAACCAGGACAGGGGTTAATCGCCTGTGGCCTAACCGAGGAAACCACTCCCGGCGCTAAGGTGCTCTAACGAGGTATATTCTGTTGACATATATAAGACACAACACAGGGCCATTGTTGATCAACCGAGTGTCTCCGTCGCAGTCAAGATGACTTCAGACCCTGTGAAATTGCCCGGCTTTGGGCTACCTGTGAAAGGTAACGGTCCGGAGGAGTCTTTTCCAAACGCCATCTTCGATTGGGCTGAACCTCCGTCGACTGTGCGAGAGCGGACCATGTTGGCATTGATGGAGAGCATCACTGACAAGCCGGAATGGGATCGGAAGGTTTTTGATGAGAGCATAGTTCAGAAGTGGCGACAAGAGGCAATTGACGGCGACATGGATGTGTCAGACAAGATGCTTGACTGGGTATGTTTCACGTATTTCCTTAACTTCGGCAACTCGATTTCATCGAGTCATTGTGCATTTTGACTAGTCCTTAGTCCCTGGCAATAGACTATCCTGGCAGCGATACTCCAGGGAAAGGTTACTAAAGGTAGGATCCTGTTCGGCCAGAATCATCAGCCATTCTGTGCTCGATTCAGTTATCATTCGCGGCGTGTCAGCGCCTACAGTATAGCCGTCAACGGCTTCCATGCTTCTTGGTCGCGTAATGCACTCTTCACTTCCGGAGTAATTGCAACCTTTCAATATTTGGAGCTGCAAACACCATATAGTGACTGACTTGCGACCAGACATTCGCCGAGCTGCAAGACAAGGCAAGATCCTACCAGCAAGACGGCATCATTCCCACCTTAGACCTCGATGCTACTATCGTCAAATCGGACACGGCCATCCCACCCCAATTAAACCAAGCGTTGCGAGCCGCCTGCAAACCACTCGAAGATGTTCCATCAAGACTCAAGGACTGGCATCCGGGTTCGGACGAGAAAGTCTTGGATCTCGTGCACCCCTCGCTTTTCCCTCTTGTTTACGGCCGGACGAAAATCATTCCGAGAGGCCGCGTAGGCCTTACAGACTGCATGGACTACGTTGGCAAGGGAGAGGTACTCAAAATTCCGGATGAATCGGAGATCGAGGTCCAATGGTACGGTCAATCCTCCAACTTAAAGTACAAGACCTGCTCCGCAAACTTTCAATGGCTTCCATGCCAATTGAAATTTACTGGCTCGGAAGCGGTAAGTATCACTAGCTACATCAACAACCTGCATCCCGTGAAATTTTCGTCGCTTTATGACGTTATAGGAGCATGTATCGCCCGAGCGATCCCCCTGTGGAATCGGACTTTGTCTTCGGTCAAGGTGCCTGGTAAGCATCGTATAGACTTGGGCCGTACAGATTACGATTATCCTCAGGGGAGGAAAATGCCTGTGGACTACAAAGCGGACGAGAGTAGTGATGAAGATCTTGACAAAGAAGATGAATGGTTGAAATCAACTCGCGTACTTGTGCAACCGGAACCTCAGGAATATGAACGCAGAGCCAAGCCTGCGAGTGTGGATCTCAGAAAGCAATTCCAGGAGTCCGGCCTACAAATAATTGTCAAACTTGCTAACATTGGTAAGTGTAACTCAGTCCCCTTTATCTTGCGACCCCACAATTCGGTCATAAGCATCATCCTGGAATACCCTATCACGCAGAATATTTTCAAGTGTCTAATGATCACGAGTGATGGACGCTAAACCCGCAAACTCTTCCAGAGCTATCGCCGGAGAAGCCCAACTACGACGGTGGATCGTGGCACATAGAAGGGCAATTGAATGAGCAGATCTGCGCTAGTGCGCTCTATTATTACGACTGTGAAAACATTACAGCGAGTTCTCTAGCATTTCGCCAGAAGGTGGAGGATGAAGAAATCCATATGAAACAGTATGACCAGGTAAGTGACAGACCAGACAATGGCGGGAGTACGCCGTCACGATTCTCCTCATCTCAACCGATATGTTGTACTCACATTGCAAAAACCGCGCGACAATCCGTGGTCTCCGCAAGATCATGTCCTTGACTTTAGCAGTACCATCACGCGACGAACATGTACCTCTCACGAAAGCAGCTGACGCTGGCTTACAGAGTGATTTCGAAGGCGTTGAGATAATCTACGGCATTGAAGAAAATGGGGAACAAGTACAAGAGATAGGACGTATGTCAGCCCTGACCTCCCTGTCCTCCGATTTCAACAGCCAGTTGAGCCGCGTGACATGTCTGGAAAGCTTAGCACACTTAGAGCACATTTGCTAATCCCACCAAACCCCAGGCGTCTCCACACCCCAAGGCCGTCTCCTAGTCTTCCCCAACGTCCTCCAACACCGCGTCTCCCCCTTCCAGCTCCACGACCCCTCAAAGCCCGGCCACCGCAAAATCCTCGCCCTGTTCCTCGTAGACCCCCACATCCCCATCATCTCGACCGCCAACGTACCGCCGCAGCAGAAAGACTGGTGGCGCGAGAAGCTCGCCGACGACCGCAGTCTGTCCATGCTGCCGCCCGAGCTGGCGGACAAGGTCACGGACGAGGTGAACGAGGGCGTCATGACGTTGGAAGAGGCCAAGGAGATCAGGCTGAGGTTGATGGAGGAGAGGAAGGCGTTTGGGAGTGAGTTGGGGAATGAGATGGAGAATAAGATGCATCAGACGGCTTTTGGCTTCTGCGAACATTGAGGGTTTTGTGCTTTTTTGAGGATAGATTCCTGTGGTGCTTTCGTACAATATACAATATACTCGAGGGCAGAAGTCTACGAAAAGAATCGAGGTTTGTACATCGAAATAAAACAGAATCGAAAAACGATGGCTACTTGACCGGCTTTATTTCAGGGAGATGATGCGTACGTACAGACACGAAGCGAACCAATCCTGTCATATTGTCAGTTCGAACCCTCGACACTTATTAAATCAAAATAAAGGAATATACTTAAGACGTAGAATTATACACATACACCAGCACCCCCACTATCAACGAACAAACATATCCTATCCTATCTATCCCCAACCCAATCACTCATCCCCACGCGCCTACCACAAACAGAAACACTATATCCCATCCATCCATACATCCCTATAAACACAGATAATACCCTTCACCCTTCACCCCTCAATAACAAACCCCATATGTCAATAACTCTTTTCTAGCGGACCTCATCGATATCTGTATTCTAGAAGCTCGTTATAGATATAAGCCTTTGGGGTGTAATGGAGGGTGAGATTTATAGGGTGAAGGGTTCGAAGTAGTGTGGTAGAGGAGTAAACGACTAAAGAAAAACGAAAAAATCTACTCCGCAACCTACGTGACGGAAAACATCTTCTTCTTCGAGAGGAGAACTTCGGGTCGGCCGCACTATGTTGTATATCTATTATAAACATGCAAGCTTTTACCGATAGGATCGCTTATCTAGGTTATATTATATGTAGGATATGTGATATTCTTTGAGTAAACTGCGGGTAAAGTACCTTGGGGATAGGGATGGGAGGGGAGGGATGGGAATTGGGATAGGAATAGGAATTGGGGGGAGGGTGAGGGTGAGGGTGAGGATTAGGGTGATAGATGGGGTGATAGGGATAGTGAAGGGTGATGGGTGATGGATAATAGATATAATAAAAGGTAACGGTAAGGATAATAGTATGTAGGCTGGAATTAGAAATTGGGAAGTGATCTCAAACTATCGGCGTGAGATTAGATCGATGTAGATTAGAGTGATTACAGATAGAGATGGAGATGGAGATGGAAATAAGCTAGATGACAAGGCTGTATATATATGTAGGTGGTAGATCTATTAAGTAAGGTGGTAGTCGTACGACGGACGCCATGCATGCATGTGCTAGACTTGCATATATACACTACACATTACACTACACTACACACTACACTAATCACAAACACACAGACTTCCACAACTCTTTCTTTCCATCAATCGCCGAACGCTACAGAAATGGCACAAGCCACAGGGCACGCATGCACACTCGTGGAATGAGAGAAAATTGATTCGCGTTTCGCGGCCTGGGATATCACATACATACGTACATACGTACATACATACAAACGCACCGATTATGCACAAACGATTCCAAGAGATCCCAAAAATAGTATAGATACATACATACACATATGTCGTACATGGCTCTGCCGATGCTATTCCAGCTAGCCCCATCCTTTTATTCCCAACCCCCAAGAACGCACCCGATGGATCGATTGATATCATTCCGGCCCATCGATCCACCGCGTCCCCTCCTTTTCGCTATCCGTACTCTTCCTCCGCAGCTCCTCTTCGCTCTCGCTCGGGCTATGATTCCGGGCCTCAGGATCGGGTCGGTGTCTCGCTCGGCCGGGCATATGTACAATGGGGGTGCCCATGAGCGATTTTACCTTCGGCGGCGGCTGCGTGGTGTCGCCTGTTGTCACGGCCGTCGCTGACGATACGTTGGAGGAGTCTTTGGATTTGGGCTCGCTGACGACGTCGACGTGGTGGGTCTGGAAGATCTGCTCCGGGTGGGTGACGGACATGCGGGCGCCGGAGAAGGAGCCCCGGAGGCCCTTGGAGGCGGTGGTCCAGGTGCCGGGTTTGCGGTCCGCGGGGGAGATGGCCTCGGGGTCCTGCTTCGAGGCGAGGGTGCGGTCGCGCAGTTCGTGGCTGTTCTGCTGCTGGCCGCCGCGGTGCTGGTGTTCCTCCGTGAAGCCGGCCTTGGTGAGGCCCATCAGTTGGTTGAGGACGGCGAATTCGAGCTTGAGCTTGATGGCGTAAATCATCGGTTTGATGGCGGCTTCGTTGACGTATTGGCCGGAGAATTCGAGGCCGATGAGGACGATGTCCATGCCGATGCAGATGCAGTTGATCAGGAGGAGCTGGAACATCACTTTGCGCGTCATGCTGTGGTAGATGGAGCCGAGGAGGCGGACGGTGGAGGTGATGTAGACGGTTGAGATGATGAATTCCTGGACGCAGAAGCCGACGAGTTGGATGCGTTCCATGATGTTGAATTTGGGGGTCCAGAAGTCGGCGTTGGGGGAATTGCTCCCGCAGGTGAAGATGATGGTGGGGACGTGTAATGCGAGGGCGTTGAAGATTATCATGGTGAGGAGGTAGCGTAGCGTTTGCTGATTACGGACAACCAGATGAAGTCGGGAGTAGAGCACGAAAGCCTGTCCGGTCACCATGGCCACCCATCCTATGATTGATATGTGAGTCTTTGCACTGCAGCACTGATAAGATCAATCGTTCATACCAACTTCTATGAATGGTAAATCTATGAGCCATGTCGTCCCCACGAGGAATTTCAGAATGAAACCGAGGGCATGCAGCGAGAGACCCCAGGAGCAGATGAGAAGTGCCCAGAAGTAAAGACCCTTGCGTCGTCGAAAGGTGTAGAATATGACCAGGTCCAATTCGATTGTGTATGCCCAAGCGATAGCTGTGCCCGCCGCAATGATACAGTACTCGACCGGGTCGTAGGGAAGGGCGCCGGTGACACCAGTCGTGGAGCGCTTGATCAGATCCAACATGATGGCGGTGCAGAAGGTGGTCGCTGTCTCATTCACCTTTGCAATTGACGAGCTGGCTCACTTCCATGCACACCGAGGACGAGAAAGAAAAGAGATAACATGGAGACATTATGGGAAAGAATTGTTCTAGAAAAGCGGTCATTGCTCGGTCTGGTTGGAGGAACGAGCTGAAAATGACGGATGAGATCCATGCAGAATGGTAGATTAGCAGATTGACTACTGCCTACTAGGGGATAGTAGAGATTAGCAGCAGTGCTAGTCCAGACTTATATCAGACTAGATCAGCCCATGGAAGACCGTCTATCACGCCAGGAACATGGCGTTTGATGATGGCGTCCTCGACGTCCAATCGGCTGGCGGCAATACGGAGATGACATGGTGGCACCCTCGCAATGACCCTTCCCTAGCTCCAACGTCATTGGCTCGCCTGCCGCACCTAGCTTCGCCGAAATCGATAACGCTCTCATGTTGATGCCGAAAGGTACCATCAGACAGTATCTGTGCATCCTTCGAACGTGTTCCAAGATAGCAGCCTTCCTGACCGGGCTGAAGGAGGGCCTCCCACGCGGCATGCCGTCGTTGCACTGTTCCGAAGGAACCGAAGGATCCAGACTCCCAGCTTGATTGGTCCAAAAGGTGGGACTGATGGCACATCGGAGACTTTGCATCCATGGAAAGGTCTGGGTGAGAGGGAGATGGGAAGGATCAGGTACCAGTTGGAAAGCGGGATCGATGGGCCCAATCAGGTATAGTGGCTCACTTAGTCTGGAACAGGAAGGCAAAGCGGGTGTTCTAAAAGGTGGGGAAACCTCTATGATCGACACTAATCGGAGAATTGTCTTGCACGCGAGGATTCTGGGGTAGAACGTGCTTGTATGGGATCGTGTTGGGATCTGGCCTCGTGGTTGGCGCGCATCATCTTTCTTTTGCTTCCCGTCCTTGGTGTCACGCGCTAGCAGCCCCCCCTTTACTTACTTAACCAGCTGACGTTGATGGCTGTCACCCTTCACCCTAATTTCGCCGTACCGGTACTTGCCCAACTTTATCCTGGATTTCGCTGCAAAGAATATTATCGCAATTATAAACAATAGGAGACTTTATTGACGCCAAAATGCCAACCAATGAGATTGGCTTTCCTTTATTGATGCTTCCAGCGTGCATTGACGCAGCCGCTTCCGCTTTGACGCAATCTTCTATCGGTGCCTTCGCTTACGTACTGCGAAATCTACTTCTACTCTTACCTTCGGAAGATTCCTGACAGGTTCTGGAAGGTTGCTGGTCTTTGACTTGCTCGTCAAGCCTCAATTGTTACTTTTAGACACGTTGGCCGTCGTTCGGGTCCATCCCCGCACTCCTCCTCGTGGCATCCATAATGTTTGGTAGCTTTTGTGGCATACGGACTGGCGCGACCTCGTTTCCTCCATGAATCCGAGGCTGACATGGTCGGTGGGCTGAGAGTCGTGGAAATGCACACGGGACGCGGGAGCCGAGACAGCAATGGAGTACGATGATGTTTCGAATGATCCTGAAGGAACAAGGCTGTGCCTACAGCCCGATATCATTGTTGTCGGCGCTTGAAAGGATTCTCTTACTGTCGTTATCAGCATTCAGGCAACGATCGCGGGAAGCCACGAGGTTTCTTCGGAAATATTCACATGAGTTTGGATGAAAATCTCCGGCCTACCGTCCAGAGCTAGTCGTCTTCTTACGACCCCAGAACCAGGAACAAAATCAACGGTCGCATGTCTGAGCGAGACCCGACCCAGTGGTACCTTTGAGACAGGGTTTGGTGAGGAACCAGTTGGTAAGATCAACGTATGCAAAGAGCGATAATGGCGTTTGTTTCATATCTGTGGCTTTCCGCCATCAAATTGTTCCCTATTGGAAGACTGAAAATTGATTTTCAAGTGAAATGTGGGAAAATTACTGGCCGTTTTGGGGATAATCCCAAAACTGGACAAGTCGAAAACCTTGGCTTGGCGCTAAGCAATCTCAGGTACCATCTCATCCCAATCGGTAGGCAATAGGATGAGCCATTTCGTTTTGGGCTCCGCGGCGATTCGTTTTCTTAGAGAATGGGCCATCCTAATGGTTCGCCCGTCGATGGCCAAGGCCTAGATTACATGCATCCAAGGATGAGTACCGCGCTTTGGGCACGTTGTCTTCCAGCTCCGGATCATTCTCTAGGAGAATGGGCTATTCTAGCTGTTGGCTTGACTAATGAACTACAAGCATCTACAGCGACGACAATAGCAATACCGCCGTGACATATATACCTGCCTCACTAGGTCATATGCATCTTCGTGGCTAACTAAGTCTCATTCTTCATTTTCTCTCTGGATGAGCGATACTCCTTAAGGGTAATGAAACCTACCATCTCATCGATGGATCAATCTGCGTAGAATTACCAAGTTTCGCAGCTGTGCTGTTCGCTTTCTGCTTAGACAATAAACCTCCGAATGAAACCTTCGGTGTGCGTTGATTTCTGCGTTCTCCCGGGTGGGTTTCGCGAGTGGAATTACTTGTCTTGACCTCGCTTTATAGTAATGGGTAAGATACGGAGTTCAAACGTCAGCAAAGTTGGACCTTTGTGAACCTCACAGTGAGATATCAACTCATCGCTGTCAGGTACGGATCTTGTACCGGTACAAAGCACACCTCTGGCTGGAAGCAACGTCATGCTCCTGGTGGCAGAAGCTGTTCTGTCACCAATTATACACGACCAAGAACATGACCGGACCCTCCTAGCAACAACAAAATCTGTTTAATACCCATACTGTTGGGACTCCGACAAAGCTATGACTATATACTACACCCACCAGAGGAGTCTACCTCCTTCTCGTCCATTCTACATCCAGGCCATTTGCAGTAAACCACATGATCAAGATTACAACGCAGCATGACCCCTCTCAACCATCAGAATCGAGTCAGAAACACTTGTACGGGTAGAAAGGTCTATGAGACAAAATTGCATCAAGCGATCACTTGATGCTTGTCCACTGTCGAGACCAGCCAAAAGTAAGCAGGAGGACTTGAGATGGAATTCTTGAAGCGTGTCGCAAGGATGGACAGATCACCTGATAGTACTCTCAGTAGGATACCAGGATCCTCGAATAATAGCATTCTCAACAAGCAGACGCGTTAGGACAAAATTAGCGCGAAAGACGACAATATCAATATGGACGCTATCACAGTTGGACTGCTTACATTGCCGTGGAGATGTCAGTTTCGGAGTTATCTCGTGAGGGAAATATTGCACTTATCCAGCTGCACTTTTCAGGCGTACTTCTAAAATCAGTGCGCGGAAATAGTTGCGCTGATGGGAAACAGGGCACCGAACATCAATCAAATCCGGTCACCGAATGGAGACCCGGTACGAAACGATCAATGGCACAAATCTCAACAAAGATACCGCCTCCATAATCTACAATTCCGAGCAAAGGGACTCTACTGGAAGCAAATCAACCAACCTCTCAATCAAACCCCTTCACCCCCCCATTCACCACCTCCTGACAGCCTCTCGTCCCCCCAGCCGCCATCTGATAATAACACCGCCCATCCCCATCCAAAAGCCCCACATACCCCACCCCCACCTCCCCCCATCCCCCATCATTGATCCGAAACACCATCGGCAACTGCCCCCCATTATAAGTCCTCGCCGCCACACTCAACCCTCGCAGCGCCGCCTCCAAAATCCCATACGTCATCGTCCCCACCGACGACTGCACCCAGATCTCGACGTTCGTGTTCGCGGGCCGCAGCGACCAGTAGCTGGGGTTTCCGGCGGCGCCGAGGGCGGCGTCGATGTTGTTGTGGGTCTGCAGGAGGTTTTGGACGGCGAGGACGGCTTTTGTGAGGGCGGCGGTGATGTTGGGGGTTGGGGGGGCGGGGACGGTGCCGTAGGCGAAGTTGGTGTATGTTTTTGTGTTGGGGGTGCACCAGAGGTATTTCGTGAATTCTTGGTTGGAGCCGGAGGGGGGGAGGGTGGGGGGGAGGAGGATGTCGTTTGGTTTTGGGAGGCTGGGTGTGGGTGAGTGGGTGAGTGAGTGTTTGGTTGGAAGGGTTTTATGTGGATACTAGATGCCCGTTTCGGAGTGGGAGAGGGGGACTCACTATCCTGCCACGACGTTGGGGGCGTTGCTGCACTTCAGTTTGTTTTTATTGTTTCGTGAGAGGAGGCTCCTGTCGTTTTCGAGAGGTGATGCTTGTCCTATCGTACTGAAGATAGTGGCCGCTAGGAGCGCTGGTAGGATAATATTGCGTATCATGGCTTCAATGTGTGCGAAGTGAGTGTCAGGAATGCGGTTGGACACAACATTCACGGTAGCAGTCACTGAATGTACACCACAAAATGGTTATATGACGGTGATCAGGATCAGGAATTATGGCAGGTAGTGATATCTGGTTGCGTAAGGTAGGTATCATCACTAAATACTGACACGATCAAAGTCAGCGGCAATCGCTTATGCTTCCACATCGGTGACGAGTCGCGAATGGGTCCACGCGCCCACTTACATTCCGCCTCTTATACACACCCCCTACTCCAGAGCTTGGCAGCAGGTTTTATTGGTATACGGCAGTAGACAATGCTGCGGATTGCGTTGTACGTAGACCGAACCGGGAACGCATGCCGTCACTTAGGAATAGGGGAAAATTCGGCTTCTGAGCTCTCGTGACCCGCTGGAAATCAAGATGGTAGCCTGCGATCATGTCTAGCACGGGCTGCTATTGCGAAACATTCTGCGAAGCCTGGTCTGCTTTATGGGAGAAGAGATGCGTACTTTATGGAGGAAGTGGAAGATGTTTAACAGTGCCGCTGTCCGAGACCTGGCGAACAGCTAGGCTAGATCAGACTAGCAAGGCTTCTCTTCTCATGTTTATGCAATTAATACACTTCTTATGCACAGTCTCCAACGTCAGCTCAAGATTGACATTGTGAAAGTCAACCACTCGACATAGGAGTACGTAACGATAACAACGGACGAGTATCTCCATCATAGTCTCTAGCGATAGAATATTTGAGGAGTTTAGAAGCTTGATGGCGTATCGTTTGGGAGAAACTTTTTTGTTTCAAGACGAGTGACTGTTCGTGGAGGTTGATGATGATGATGGAGACTCCGAAGATGTGGCTCCAGTCCAGCCAGGGTACAACACTATAGGCAGGACTTTGTGGAATGGCCATCAGGATCTTTCGGTCGAGGCTGCAGGAATAGGTATAACGACTTAATACGTCAAGATGTGCATAGGACCTTTTAGATGAAAGAGGACCGACAACAAGACCTTTCGGATTTGAGTATAGGGGAGTGCTACTGATCTAAGTCATTCGACGGAAGTACACCATCTTTTCTCCAGGATATTGCCATCATCCTCCTTCGCAATATGAAAGGCTGAAAGCCATCCGGGCGACGTCTATGAGTCAGTCAGTAGCTAAGAAATATATTCACAATTATTCTGACGATTTATCCGATTGTGGCTTTTTCCGGACTATGCCCTCCGCTTGTACTTGCCCTTTCGCCGCCGAGGAGGCCATCAGAGGGGTCCAGACTATGTTGTGACGCTGTCCAATGCCACAAGCTTCGCGATCCCTGGTTGGATTGGTAGGGCGATCTGTTGGGACTGTTGGAAGGGAGGGTACCATCGGGTTGTGGCTTGCAGCCATCGGGTATCGTGAACTGCCTCAGATATTCGAATTTTTTTCAACAGAGGCTTGAGAGCGCTGCTGTGCGCGGTGTCTTTGCCGCTGGAAAGCGAAAGCCGGTATTCGTCCAGTTGCTACGTCTGTGACGCTCCATGGCAACTCATGTTACAGATATACACCCCTCCTGGTAGCGATTCGAGGCCCTATGTTTGCCTCCTATGATAGGTCCCGTATCCGAATACGCAAAGAGCGCATCGTATTGCCCACTGAGATAGATAGTCTCCTCCACCATCCACAAGCTTTCCGAGAACCTTCCTTCTTCTGGACATATCCCAACAGTGGCCGAACCTTGAGCAGAATAATTGCGAATATTATGGAGGCTGGGTGAGTCACCATAGATCCTCAAATAAAGTACGAATCTCTCTCCGTCTGGCACTTCGTCCATCATTGATCCTACTGTTATTAGTTCAAGTCGTATATCAAAGAAACAACGAGATCATCAACGTACTATCAAAAGCTTGAACAAACCCCACAGACACGAATTCCAACAAGCCAAGAACAGAGAACATGGCTTCACTCGCAGAAGCAGTATGGTCCAAAAAGGATGCCTACATCAACCAAGCCCTCTACGCTGTCGAGCGCGCATACCACGACCTCTTCGACCACTCCCACAACGCATCGGACGCGCGTGCCGACTACGACGAAGACGTCATGTTCGAAACCCCCATCGGCAACCAAATCCGCATCGATCCATCCAATCCGCATTACACGCGCTACGTACTGGGCATGCTGTACTCCAGATCCGGGTACCTTCGCCCCTTCCGCGGCGGTCGGGACCCCCAGGGGAACGCATGGATCAAGATGCAATGCATAGCGCTGAACCCCGTCTCCGACGCCTACGAAGCCAAGACGGAGGCCATCTTGTGGATTTTAACCCCGGATACAACGCCGCGGGACAATCCGATCGAGTTCGCCAGGGCCGTCCGCGCCGCCTTTGGGTCTCCGGAAAATAACTGGTGGAATGTACATCGAGGTGAATTCCCACCGCCAGTAAGCCCGTCTCCCAGCGTGCAGCTTTCGGATAGCTCACAGTCCGACGATCAATCCATGGTCATGTATTGATCTCGGAAAGCCGATTCCTCGGCCATGGCCGAGGTTGGCGCCGGCATATACCATGCCATTTGCGGGGAGGAGAGCGCTTTGTATGCGCCTAGGGGACGGCAGGAAGGGAAGAGCGCTTAGGATATGAAGGAGACTCAAGATTGTGCCAGCCAAGGAATTCGCACCATAGAGACGCATGAAGTCCATGGTTGGTCAAGCATCGATGTGGCAGTGTGATCGTAAGCCTCACGGTTGGTTGCTTATTTATTGGTTTTGGAGTTTGGAGGTTCGAGTCTGGAGTCTAGACTTTGAAGATTGGAGTTTGGAGTCTGGAGTCTGGAGTCTAGAGTTTGAAAATTAGTTGCTGAAGTCTGGATTTTGGATTTTGGAGTTTGCACTTCAGACTTTACTTACCACCTCATATACCAAAGTAAGTCCACCACCCTCCCCCCTCCATCACTCCCCCCTCCCCCCCCTCCATCCCTTCCCCTTCCAATCCTCAGCTCACAACTCATACTCCATCCTTCATCCACAGTCCCCCAATCCAATACAGAGACTCCACAACGTAATCATACCCGTAACGCCGTGTTCCATCTGCGCTTGGAAACTTCTCGAACACAAACTAGACTGACGGGTATGAAAGGAGAAGGATGGCGGGAGCGATGGGAAAGGTTGGATATTGTAGAATGAGGTACATCAAAAAGTATTTGCTGACCGAATATCGAAGATTGTTGTAAGCTTCGCTGATGGAAGAGTGTGGAAGAAAAGTGCGAGGGGGAGAAAGGTGCGCCTGGGAAAAAGTGCGCCGATGCAAAAGTGCGCCTGATGACGTTGTCATGATGAACAAAGGATTGTGAGTATGTTGGTGCGATGATCTGAGTTGTATCATAAGTCATACTTCATCCCTTCGTACCTATCGACTTGTTATCTGCTTCATCACGTTGCCATTGCCTCCCAGTTCACACCCACAGAAGTACTTCCTCCTCCTCAAACCTTAGACGGATCACTAGGAACAGTCTTATCCACCAATTTCGCATCAATCTTCTTCCTCCCCTCCATCAACTTCCCCATAAACCCATCATCCCCAGTCGGAATCCCCTGATGATCCCACTCCTCATCATGCTTCAGAATCAACGCATCCTCATTCAACGTCAGTGTGATCTTGCTATTGACCGTCTTCTCCGTCCCCTTCTCCTTGAACGGGATGGGTGATTTGAAGACGTAGTGCTGGGTGAGGTTGAGGGCGATTTTCCGGTCCGTGGATTCGGCGAGCATGTCGCATTTCTTGGTGATTGACTCGGCGAAGACTTTGGGCATGCCGTTGAATTGGGAGCGGATGCTGTCAAGACCTTCGGCTATGCTGACGGGGTCATGGAAGACTGCTTGGGGGGTGTAGTGCGAGTAGGCCGTTTCGGAGGGCTTGAGCTGGTAGCTAGGACGAAGTCAGTTCGCTGACAGAGTAGTGGTTCTTTCGCAGAGCACAAACAGGAGGAGGACATCGTCAATGATGCGCTTTTGGTTGGTGGAGGGTTGTGTAGTGGCATGCTCGCCGGCTGATGATTTGGTCGTCATTGTGTCAACGAGTTATAACGGTGTAGTTGGGGACGGTCCAAGTGAAGAGCTCTGTGGTTAACAGAAGAGCAGAAGGGAATGAGAGCGTATATGAGGTGCATATGTCGTCATGATGGAGGAGCTTCATTCTCGTACTCGTAAAGGAGTGCTGACATCACTCCTCCCTGCCAAGCCACGACATCCTCCCGACACGTGACCCAGATGTCGTGGACGCACTCGTTTAAAGGCTGTCACTGGTGTGGCCCGTTGAAGCGAGGCTGTTGCAGTTTGGTTTGGCCATAGCGAAGAACACATTGCTGTTGATGAAACATGCTGAGTCACAGGATGATTAGGTACTTCGGCATCCCAAGATCTTCCCGCAGCACCCTGTCCATCGATCCATCTCGCCATTCAACTTCCACAGCTCCCTGGCTCTCCCACTGCGGATTCCACGTCATTTTAGCATAGAATTGATCCTCCGCTGTAACTAGATGATCACTGCCTTTCGCGCCATCTCTATTTCTCTCGATCTCCAGTACCCTCCAGTCCCAGAAAGCGAGAGAAATCGGATGCCAAGCCTGGACGTTCTTCAGCAAGTCCACCATAGCCTTCCGTGTCGCTATTGTACTCTGAGGTTCTACCAAAACGATGATCTGAACGGCGCCTCCGGCAACTGAAGCAATCATTTCGGGTGATTCAGGTCGGCAAAGAGCTTGGCGGAAGGATGAAGGGTTTATGGAGAGGGACTTCAAGAGCTCTCGCACAGGCCCAATCGGCCTCTTCTCGTGAATGAGGTCTGGGCTCAAGACGATCTTGGACTTGTGCAGTGCCGGGAACACAATAACCATAGCTGAGTCTGCTGTGCATGGTGGTGTGGGCAGAGACAGTGAATTGCACTTAGGCTTAGTCCTAGTCTTCCGAATTGGGGAATACGTAGCCTCAGTAATATGTTCGGTCGTGCCCTGGGTGGTTGGGGCAATCGTACTTTGGGTTGCTGTAGTTTCTCGTCCAGGAGAAGACTCTCTGGTTATTTTAACTTTCTTGGACTTTTGGGGGCAAAGTTGCACAGTATCAAGGGGTAGCTTGCGCAAAAGAGGAAAGTCCGTGCTCATTGGAGCTTTGGTCTGCGGGCTCGCCTCTTGGAATTGAGGCTGGAGAGAAGGGCGAGCGTTATCCGTGATCTCGCGAAGCGGTTTGCTGGTGGTAGCGATGGAGCTGTGGATAGTTTGTGGCTCAGTCTCTGACTGCTGCATGAACATTGGTCTGGCCTTCTTCAATCTTGTGGAAGTCTTTTCCATATCAGTGTCCGCACTACGCCTCCTCTTTCCATTGTGCACGCATCCATCGGATTCTGTGGTAGAGTTTTGTCTCGTGTTTGTCTTGCCAGGATTCGCGAATGGGGAGGATGTTGGTGGAGTCTGCAAAGAACCATCACTGGTGATGCTGACCATGGAATGTTTTGAAGTCGGCCGTTCACCTACGTCGCCATTGCTTAATCGCCACTCTCCGTTGCGCATCTCCGCTGTATCCATGCGTATGAAGGGCGGAGCTGCAGATGCTCGTGAGCGTCGTGACGTCTTTACGGAAGTCTTTGCTGGGGGACCCTTAGCAGACAGTGCAATATTGTCATCTTCGTTGTCGTTGTCGGAGACGTCCCAGGCTGTCAGCTGGCCGTGGGCTCCCCGGTCAAGCTTTTTGAGCTTCTCAACCCAAGATCTGATCTCGTCGTGAAAAGGGTCGCTGGTCTCATCGGAATGTGTTGTGTTAGCTACTTCAGCCATGTGCTGAAGCTCATCAAGTCCAACAGCTTCCTTCCAATCTCTGTCCCAATGAACCTTCATGACTCTTGGGAATCGAAGGGTGAAGATGTTACGATTCGGTGATTTGTCAAAACCGCTGCCGGCGATGTCAAATAGGAAGGGACACCTAAACATCGTGGTCATCATTGATAGTCCTTGTGCTTGTTCAATGTTGAAGAGGTCAAGCGCTTCACAAGAGCCAGGTTTCATTTCTCTAATCCTGCCAAGCTCGTTCAAAGTTTTCATGTCGGTCCTTCCAATGCAGTCGCTGATCTCATCGAACACCAGGAAGTCCGGCTTAGCCCCAGATAGCAAAACATTGGCTTTGTTTCGCAAGCACGCAGTGTAGAAGTGGGTCCATCGTATGTTTGGTAGATTGAGTCTTGCGGCCCTCCCAGCATCGTAGCCTCCACCAATCACGGCAAAGTCGGCGGTGTCGCCAAGTCCTTTGATGCAGTCCTTCTTCAGCTTGATCCAACAGCTCGGATATCGTCCTTTGACAGGCTGTATCAGATCAAAGTAAGGCTCATCATATGGCTTAAGAACAAGCCCTTCCCACCTTCGCACAAACGCAAGAGCTAGAGACTTTCTGAGATTGTCCAGACCTTCTGGTTTCGAGAATCGCACGCGGGCATGATAAGTGCAGTCCGAACGCCCTTCGATCCGTTTCACCAGCTTCAATAGCAGGCGCCTTCTCTCCCCATGAGGCCTATGAAGGACAGGGTCATCATCAATGAGCATTACATCATAAAACATAATCATCAGGTGTTCCCAATGGTGTGGTCTGTGGTCTTATTAGCATTAATCGCATGGAGTTCAGGAAGGCATACTGTGAATCCAAGGCCGTACCCAGAAAACTCCCAGACCGTGAAACATGCTTCCGGATTTTATGAAAATCCAATATACCTCTCGTTCGATCGCTGTAGACCAAGATTTCGCCTTCTAGAATGCATTTCTGGGAGAATATACAATCAGGCCGTCCAATACGAAGACCATTCTTGATAGCCTGGTGGACACCTTTTCGATCCTCGGTTGAGTCCTTCCCACTCTTTGAGAAGATTTGAATGCAATTTGCGCCTTGGGACAGATCAATATGAATCTGGCAGTACTCTCCGTCGTGCTTCCTCTCCACGCTCATGGTCCGTCCGTTGATCACCGACACAGCATGCTTGACACCTCCTTTAGCTTTGATCCATCTCGGCGGACCTATTTTGACTCCAATTCGCGGAGGAAGTAGATTGGCATCGTTGGCACATTGCAGAGTAAAGCCACCACGAGTGAAATCCATTATTTGGGATGCTGGCAGGCTCTTGAGTTCGGCAATGGCAGATTCGAAGTCATGATACATCCGCATACCGACGCACAGACGAGGATCGATGCAGGCATAGACGAATTTCTCGGGAAGATCCAAGCGTGAGAAGTCTTTCAATATCAGCCGGGTAAACCATTTAGCTTCTCTCGACTGGAGTCTCCGATAGATGTTCTCCAAAGATTTACCGACTTCTTCATCTTTGTCCATGTCTCGTGCTCGGACTTTTGGTGCAGAGAAACGGCATCGTGCAGCAACAGTGGCGAGAGCATCGTCGACTTGGTCAAGGGTGACTCGGTCCTTGTTGTGTGGGATAGGAAACTCCGCTTGCTGAAGAACCCTTTCAACACAGTCACTCAAGTCTCCACGACCTGGCATCTGCCATTGGTCTAGATGGGGCCATCTTGACGCACCGAGACCCAGCCATCTTCTGAGTGACCTTGTAAGACTAGGCGATTTGATGCAGTAGATACGGTCAGTGCGTTTTGCTGGGAATAGAGCTGATAGTAAAGCTACAGTGTCCACTTCAGTGGAGCTGATGGAAGTTGGATGTGCTGTGAACCACGACTTGATGGTCTCGCTATTCTTTTCCCTAAGCTTTGCTGTGAGGAGGGGTGGGTCTCGAGTAGAGTAATATTCTAGAGCAGAAAGTAAATCACAGAATTGGGTAAATAGTAAAGGCATATTCATGGGAGCAGAAGAGTAAAAGGTGTGTTACTAAATAAAAGGAATATTGGCAAGAGCGAAATATATGTAGAGACCCGGGAGAGAGAAATCAAGGTGGAGAAAGCTGCACAAGCACAACACTCATCCTGATTGACCCATAGCCAGGATAGAAGGACGTGCGTATATATATCGCTGCTATAATACAAATGAACACAAGAATTGAATAATGAATGACTGATGGAGACATCCGGAGATGGAGACGCGCCAAAGTGTCTTTGTTTTTGCCGCTAAGCGCGTAATTCACATGACTAGCGTTGGCCAAGTTTGACGATACGAGCTGGAATACCACATCACAAATTCGTAGCAAGAGGGTAGACCCTACTGGCTGACAGCATTGGTTGCCTCGTCCTTAACCATTGGATCTACATTCGCAACTTTCAGGAAACCTAAGGTCATCATAATCATAGTAGGTTCTCATCAGGAAGCAATCAGGATCACGTATTGTACGAATAGATCGTATTGACTGTAAGACTATGCCCAGATTCCCAAAACTCATGCTCTTAAGCTTTACACACCAAAGACCCATCCCTCTAAACGCCGACAAACGAGATTGATCCACCGATGAGACATTAGCTACTGAATCAAACATGCCAAGCTTCGAGTGCCAAATCTATACATAGCAAATACAAATCTCATACAGTCGACCAACGAATCCAACAATACAAGCGCACGCAAGCTCAACCAGTAGACATACACCGGAGTCAGTCAATACCAGAAGCTCTGCGAGCGCCATCGACCAGTAATTCGAAGCCATCTTGGCGAGTGCTGCAGCAAGCCCAGAGCTCCATTCGTAGACATACACCGAAGTCAGTCAATACGAAGAGCATATGGGCGGTGCCGGCAGGTCCAGCAGAGAGACAAGGGAGGGTATAGGAATCAGGCGTTGCATCGATAGTGGACGCTGGCGGTGGACATAGGACCAGAACAATCATCGGGGCAAGGACCAGCCAATGCTGATATATCACCGTCGGGCTGAGATATCGAGGTTTGTCCTTTAATTTCGCTTCTAGTGTCGCATGAACGCCCATATGTTATGTTGAAGATCGTCGAGTAGATGCAAGGGCAGAGAAGTCAAAGTCGGTGAAAAGCAGACGCCCAGCGCATGATTATAATTCGAGAACAGGGTATGTAAGTTTTCGAAACTCAGACGACCAATGACTGATCGACATCACCAGCAACTGAAGGCTCTTGGACGTCCACGTCGTCACCGCCTTTTGCGCTCTCACTCTCCCATATCGGAATGTCGACAAAGTCCTTCTGAGCAAGACCGTCCGAAGGAAGCTCGGAGTGGGTAACTTCCGCACTCTTTGAGTCCATTTGAGCGATCACATCTTTCCATTCTTCGCGGGAGTCGGTATTGGTGTTGGCACGGGGATGCATTTGCGAACATGGCTCTAAGTCGATTGAAATAGGAACAGCTTTCTCATCGGCACCGTCGGCGCCATCCTCAGCGGCAACAAGGATGAATGATGACGCATCGCAACCTTCAGCATAGAAGTCCTTTGCGTCTAGATCGCCAAGCGGGTTCCGAGGCTCGTCGGTCATCATATCTAGACGCGTAGCGGTGACGTTTGTAGGGAAGGCAACCGCAGCAGCCACGTCGACTGGGGGGATGTTCTCTTTGTTGTCATTGTCACCTTTGGACGCGGCACGGCTCTCATCATCTGATATGTCTAGGGTACAGGTAGAGTGCTCCATGAGATTGGCCATCTCATCCTCGGGTGTGTCCTCATGAATGTTGAATTGCCACGACTTGCGGTGTTTGGACTTGGATTTAGACTTGGACTTATAGGCAGGTACAGTTCCAGCGAGGGCAGCATCGATGGAGAACGGCAATCCGTTGGTAGGCTCGGTGGTAGAAAAAGTAGGAGGGTTGATGCGCGTGAAGGGACTCGCCGTCATGCGCCGACGAGATAGAATACCAGCTCTCTTACTCTTGATGGGAGAGCGACCGGCGGGTGCTGGTGCCGAGGACGACTGGATACGCTTGCTCGGTTGAATCTCGTTGTTGGGCGTGGTTGCAGGCTCCTCAGCTTTGCGCTTCAGACCTGCTACTTGAGCACGCTGGACATATTGAGAGGGTTTCGCAGGTGTGAGAGCGAAGAGAGGGGCCTGGCTTGACTTGGTCATGTCGAAGTCGAAACCTCGAACTTTCTTGGAGGATGAGAACATGAGAGGGTCAATGTTCTCGGAATCGACATCGTCAAAGTCATCAGGAGCATGACGCTTCACTGCAGAAGCAGTTGTGGTGGCAAGGGCTGCCCGCGATGTCAGTCATCAATCCTTGCTTAACCGCAGTAAGAGCCGTGAGAATTGATTCTTGTATGCTTGCATGGTTTGAGTGGAAACTCGATGGCATTGTGCACCTACCATTCTGTTTATTCTTGACATTTACCATGTTCCTGAGTCTCGAGCCACCAAGGGTAGCAAACGGCTGCCGGGCAGGAGAAGACATAGCGATTGTAGACATATCGAAACCTTCGCACTGTGTCGACTGGTGAGGTAGCGTGACAGCAGCTGCAAGTGCTTCAGAGAAGTGGACGTAGTGATGCACCCCGATAATGATGCTTCCTGCTTGTATGAATGAAGATTGTATTCAATTCGAGCAGGGAGACAAGGCACAGCTTGTCGACAACGGTTGCTGATTGCGATGAGGCGTGATGTCGCCGAGGGAAGAAGCCAGAAGAGTGTACAGAAGAGTGTAAGCTGAGGAAGAAGGAGCGGAGTTTCTTGACTTTAGGGAGTAGGGTACTATGGTACAACCGCGCCCTTGACACGCAACAGATCAGCGGACGTGTGGAGGGGCAATGCGCCTTTGCACGTCCAAGATAGGCTGTGGTCGGAGCTATCGCAGCGCGTTGAAGCGTGTCTTGCAGGAAGGGTCCAGGATCGGTAGGGGGATTGAAGGCTTGTGTGGCGTGATCTTGCTTTCTGCGAGACAGTCAATAACGGATGCCTTGAAACTTAGGCTGCTGATGATAAGGCAGTTGGAGATTCGAGAAGAGCATTAACAGCACAATCCTGTGGATAGCAAAGGTGGATCGCAATGGGAAGATGCAGTGGTGGAACGAAGGGGGTCTCGGCTACGCGCCGACGATCAACAGTGACGATTCGCGTTTGGGCTGAGAAAGTCTTGGCACGACCGACGCTTATTCACAGGCTCACAGGCTCGATTCTTTGTCCCCCAACATGACTTGACACTGCATACGATAGGTCTCCAAGTAGGATCTTTTCCTATGCCGTTAAGCCGCAGTCTAATAGAGCTACTAACGACGAGGGACATCTTAACATATTTCACTGCTCCTCACGTATTGGTTCAGGCAACTATAATCTCCAAACACTGTCTCACACACTCAATATTTCACACGGAGCTCTTCGGATCTAACAGTCCCCCTGAAGATCTCCTGGTTCGACTACCACCCTCTTATGACACTGAAGATAAGATCATCCATCTAGCGGCTCGTTTTGGCGTTGCAATCCCGTGTCGTCCATTGACTGTGATTTCACGGCTGCTGGAATGTCAATTGGTCTGAGCTGTCCCTCCTGTCCAGCCGCCAACATGACAGTCTCATGCGGCATGATGGTACAGTAGTGCGGATCCTGGGCCAAGCTAGGCAATAGCAAAAGTATCATTGGTCTCGTGGTCCTCGCCGGAACCGTGTCCTCAAAGATCTATCTGGTGACACTGTGGCGGGACAGCGTCGACCTCCCGGTATATACGCAATGGGGGACAACGCGCTTCATAATACATTCAGAATCTCGGTTAACAGAGATCACTGATTCAATGATCTATGAGGAGCTGGCTGCTGCTGCCTTTGAGTCTCTGACGAATCACTCGCCTTCTCCCCCCGGGCAAGCCTGCCAAAGTTCAGCTTGTAATATTGTGGGATGATATCTCCTTTGATGATAAGCACAAGACCATGTCTTGATCAACGCTTTAGATACGCCTAGCTTTTTGTTTTCTTCTTCTGAAATCTTCCTATGAATGCCGTGCGTTTGGTACAACCATCATACATGACCGGATCTTCCGGGTTTTCCTTGAGCCACATCTCTGTTTTACCTTTTGTGGCGTGACTCCATAATGGATCTCGTCCCCTTCGCAATTGACGAGGGCAAATCCCCCCAGTCATGACGTTTACACTCCTTCAGCTCACAGCACTCATCACCTGTTGATGCTCCCAGCACTTGTTTAAAGCCGAATTCGGCCATAAATTCCTGCTATCTTACGCAATCAACCGTCACCAAGAACAATGGAAGATGTATTCATGGATCGCTGTGTTCTGGAAGTGCGCATTGGAAGATGTGCTCGTAACACCCTAGGCTCTGGGACCTTTGATTTATGACAGATAATCTTGACTCCTCCACGACGAAGAATGGCATGATTGACAGACCATGACTCAAGCTGCGCGCCTCTTCAGTATAGGTATCAGACTAAACCGACTAAGGAGTAAAGGCCGGGCATTAAAGGAGCATCACGAAGAAAAGAAACGTATCGTGACTGGATAGGGTGGTTATCGAAGCCCGTCAGGGAGCTAGAAACAATTACTAGCTATGAAACTACAACATTAGTACTAAGCAGCAGAGATAAAATTATGCCGAAAATTTTCACACAGACTTCCATGAAGTGGTCAGTAGATAGCGATGGTGTTCGACATGAAGTAGTTGTGAAAGCCTGATATCAGCGTAATCACGTGAAAGATGTAAGATCAGATCTAGTATTTCATCAGTCTGCATTACCTCAGAATTACAAACTTTGCGAAAAGGAATCTGTTGACCGATAGTATCCTGTCTCCATGACCTGTGCTATGCTGCAGCAGCTATCGCGATAGAAGTGTGTTCCACATCCTCCCTCTCATTAATCTCATTGGATGCGCAGATCTTGGTTCGTCAAACATACCACACAGCAATTAACAAACTCATTAATGATGAACACAAGCATGCCTCCAAGCCAAGATCGAGCTTCCGCAATTGGGACGCTAGTGTAATCTAGCTGCGCTCTCGTCCACTATGGAGAAGGGAAGTCTGACTGCAAGATCGGATTAGATGGCGACAGAGTGCATGTTCTAGAGCACTTGAAATGAAACTATGGTCAACTCCGGCTTCGATAGTTTAAGCTCTAGTATCTCGATACGGGTAGAATACGACCGGAACGCGTCAAACGCGTTTAATTGATTGATGAGCTTCGATATTGTGTTTACATACTTCATGCAACACAAATTCATGTTCCAGAGCTATGCAGCAGCTGTTGAAAGACTGGAGACAAGACGCTATACAGAAGCACCAATACGAATCTGCAATATACATTGGTGACAAGCTACTCGCTATAACCAGTAAGCCCTTTGCAACAAATTTCAGGTTTAAAGCTTATATATTCTAGATGATGATAACGATGCTTTCTTCCTCGCTCAAGTCCACTTTTCTACCGGTAATTACACTCGTGCCCAAAGTTTCCTTGAAAAGCACAATCTGGTAGAACGGAATACCTCATGTCGTTACCTGGCCGCCCACTGCCAAATTAGGCAAGGCAAATATGAAGAAGCCCTTTCAATACTGGGAGACAAGAACCCAAGTCATCTCATACTGTCACCAAGCAAGACACGGCGAAAATTACACCATACGAGTGGAAATCTGCGGCCAGGAGTCAAGAATGGGAAAGCGAACGGCAAACCGGATCGATTAGAGAGGAGTGAGGAAAGAGACAAGGAGAACCTGTCGGACATCAAATATGAGGCAGGCATGTGCTATCTCCGGGGAATATGTTACGCAAAACAGAATGCCTTTGACAGGGCGAAAGAATGCTACAAGGATGCTGTACGCATAGACGTTCAATGCTTCGAGGCCTTTGATCAGCTCATGAAGAATTCGCTCATGGCGCCAGATGAAGAATGGGCCTTTCTGGATTCGTTAGGCTTCGATTCGATATCAACCGAAGATAACGACACATCGCAAGAAGCCGCCCAATTTGCCAAAATGCTGTACACGACCCGCCTCTCGAAATACAAGAACCCTGCAGAATTCAACCATGCATCAGAAACCCTCTCCACCCATTACAACCTCGCCAACAACCCCGATCTCCTCCTTTCCAAAGCCGAACTCCTCTTCACCCAATGCCGCTTCAAAGAAGCTCTCGCCATCACAGCCTCTGTCCTCGACACAGACGAATATAACTTCTCCATCTACCCACTCCACCTCGCCTGCCTTTACGAGCTCTCACAGAGGAACGCCCTCTTCCTCCTCTCACACCGTCTCGCAGACGTACATCCCGACGAACCAGGCACCTGGCTCGCGGTCGGCGTCTACTACCTCAGCATATCCCAAATAGCAGAAGCCCGCCGCTTCTTCTCCAAAGCCTCAATGATGGACCCGCACTTCGGTCCCGCCTGGATCGGGTTCGCCCACACCTTCGCCGCAGAAGGCGAGCACGACCAAGCCATCTCAGCCTACAGCACAGCCGCCCGTCTCTTCCAAGGAACCCACCTCCCCCAACTCTTCCTCGGCATGCAGAACCTGCAACTCAACAACATGACCCTCGCCCACGAATACCTCAACGCCGCCCACGCCCTCTGCAGCACCGATCCCCTCCTCCTCAACGAACTAGGCGTCGTCTTCTACCACCTCGACCACCTCGCCGAAGCCGTCACCATCCTCAGCAGCGCCCTCACCATCGCCGCCGACATCGACAGCGACCCTCGTGCTTGGATCGCTACGCGTGCGAACCTCGGCCATGCCTACCGTCGGCAAAGCAAATGGGAGCCTGCTTTGCGAGAATTCGAAGAAGTCCTTCGCCAAGGCGGTCGGGACGCTGGTATTTTCTGTGCCAAAGGCCTCACATTGCTCGAAATGGGACGGAGCTGGGAAGCGGTCTGCGCACTTCACGAAGCCTTGGCCGTGGCGCCACAGGATCCTGTCGCTACCGATCTGCTAGGAAGGGCGTTGGAAGAGAATGCCAGTCAGCAGGGGTGGGCGGGCGTTGATGATGGCGCTGATCAAGAAGAGGATGTGCAGTTTGAGAACTTTATTGCGAGTCGGAAGGGGGAGGTCACGAGTAGGAGGGTCAAGGGAAAGGGGAAGGGTAGGGCGAGGTTTAGCGAGGTGGGCGAGGATAGCATGATGGTTATGAGTGATGATGATGAGGAATGAGACTGTGTTGGTGTGGGCATGGCATTGGATTGGGGTTCGGAGGGAGGCTGGCGTTCTTCTGTCTTACATACGGTGAGGGATTTGGATCGTGGTTTGTATTGGTCTGGGCTGTAGGATGTAGGGATGCTTAGATAGATACCCCCAATGACACGCAAGTGCCCCATTCTGCATGCCCTTGGTACGCTTGGATGTGTCAGTTGGCGGAGGGATCCTGGGCTCCTGTAAGTTACCTTCCCAGGCGCAATTCCCAACCCAGGCGTATTCAGATGTTTCCGTCCCAGCGCGATGTTCCCGCGCAGACAGTACAAAAAATCCAGTGAAATACGCTTCTTTTGTGGGGGGGGGGGGGGGGGGGGGGGTATATAAA